>SAMEA3663175__coassemble_692_pt1 | contig 8596 bp, 10 predicted proteins | sample SAMEA3663175__metabat2_high_PE_014 | metagenome-assembled genome bin SAMEA3663175 (sample SAMEA3663175) | pig gut metagenome | biome: pig gut; feature: pig-associated habitat; material: faeces | place: Denmark | collected 2012 | reverse complement strand
GTTATCAAGGTTCGTGCCGGCTTTCTTGCCGACAGCTTTAATAGAATATCATCTTCGACATTATTTGTCAACAACTTTTATAAAAAAGTTTTAAATGATATTAGGAAGAAAAAACCACTTTTCTGGAAAGTGGTTTTTCAGCGGAGAGGATGGGATTCGAACCCATGCGCCCGTGAAGACAAACGGTTTTCAAGACCGCCCCGTTATGACCACTTCGGTACCTCTCCATACTATTAAGTTGTCTGTTTCGTCAACAGCTTGTTTATAATATCATGCTAAAAACACTTTGTCAACACATTTTCAAAAAAATATTTAAAATATCCAAATCCTCTCTTGTAGTCACTTTGATATTAGTATAATCCCCCTGGGTAATATGAACCTTTTCATGTCCATATTTCTCCATTACCATGGCATCATCTGTAATATTTCCTGGATTATCATCTTTTTTCAGGCTGTTATAAGCCGCTGTAAGATCACTGTATCTGAAGCTCTGTGGTGTCTGTATCTGCCAGAGGCAGCTTCTATCCGGTGTGCCTTCAACATTCATGTCTGCATCAACAATCTTTATAGTGTCTTTCACAGGAACTGCTGCCACACTGGAGCCAAACTCTGACACCTCATCTATGCACCTGTTAATAAATTCAGAACTTACACATGGTCTTGCGCCGTCATGAACCATAACATAATCCGACACAGGATTGACTTCAGAAAGACCGTTCATAACGGAATTATATCTCTCCCTGCCGCCTTTTGCATAAGCTTTGACCTTATTAAAATGAAACTCTTGTATTATGCACTTCTGACAGTAATCCTGCTCGGTCATTCCATTTATAATGCCATCCCCTGTAACAACAATTATTTCATCAACCCGGCTTTCCTCAAATGCCTTGATTGTGTAATACAAAAGAGGCTTATCATTCAGCATAAGGTACTGCTTGGGAATATCAAGATTCATTCTCGAGCCTTTTCCACCTGCCAGGATAACAGCACTTACCAGCATCATCTTTCCCCCAGTTTTAGATTAGGAACTGCATTCAAGTCATATCCATGCCTTGTTCCTTTAATATATTCATAATAACCAGCTGCGCCAATCATAACTGCATTATCTGTACATAATCCCGGTGAAGGAGAATAAAACTTAACCCCCGCCTCATCACAGGCAGTTTGCAATGCATTTCTTAAAGCAGAATTAGAGGCAACTCCACCAGCTACTGCAAGCTTGTCAAAATGCTCCTCTTTAACAAGCATCATAGCCCGTGAAACCAAAGCATCTACAACAGCATTCTGAAATGAAGCTACAAGGTCTGCCTTATTAATACTTTCCCCTTTCATCTCATACTTATTCAATGTATTTAACACAGCAGACTTTATTCCGCTAAATGAGAAATCATATGGAGCATCCTCAACATGAGCCCGTGGGAATTCAAAAGCATGTGGATTCCCCTCCTTAGCCAGCTTATCCACTTTAGGGCCTCCAGGATAACCAAGCCCCACTGCTCTTGCCACTTTGTCAAATGCCTCTCCAGCAGCATCATCCCTTGTTCTTCCAACTATCTCATAAGATCCGTAATCATTAACCTTTACAAGATGAGTGTGTCCACCAGATACAACAAGAGCTGCGAAAGGAGGTTCAAGTTCCTTATTCTCCACATAATTAGCGCTTATGTGTCCCTCAATGTGATGCACTCCAATAAGAGGCTTCCCAGTAGCATATGCAAGAGCCTTAGCCTCCGCTACTCCTACAAGGAGCGCTCCTACAAGTCCCGGTCCATAGGTCACCGCAATGGCCGTTATATCATTAAGTGTAACCCCTGCCTTCTTCAAAGCAAGTTCTATAACCCCGTCAATATTCTCAATATGCTTTCTTGATGCAATTTCAGGCACAACACCACCATAATTAGTATGAATATCTATCTGGGAATTAATAATATTAGAAAGAACTTCTCTTCCATTCTTAACCACAGCCGCTGCTGTTTCATCACAGGAGCTTTCAATGGCAAGAATCAGTACATCATCATTCAATCCTATACCTCCATATATCTTAACACAAGTCTGCTGTATAATATCATCGTCTTTTTGTATAATTATTTATGCCAGTTCCCAGAACAGTATCTTCCATCTGCCTTTATCATCCTGTCTTAAAGTATATTTCGTTCTGGAAACAATTAATTTATCATTCTCCCGCAAAGTATACGTCATTACAATAAATGCATATTTTCTGCCCTGAAACGTAGAATAGTTCACCATTGCACTATCCTCTATGCTGTAATCTGACACATACCTTCCGGCAGATTTATAGCTTTCAATATCAGCCTTTAATGCTTTTAAGAATTCGCTGTCTGTCTGTGTTCCCTTAAGTTCTGAATCAAACAGGATTCTTGCCTGTTTTCCCAGAGCTTCAATCTTGGCATCAGTAAGATCCCCTTTATAATATGCTTTAGTTATTCTTGCATACAACTTAATAACCTCTTTAGGGGATTCCGGATAATTCTTTTCAATATCAATTGTGGTAAGATTATCCACTTCCTGCTTTGCCAGATCCTTTTCTGTTGCAGTCTGGCTTGGTTCTCTGTTAGAAAGATACATAAAGAACCCAATGCAGAGCATTGCCATAATAGCTGTAATAAAAATTGTCCTGATATATTTTTTCATACCAATCCCCATTCCGCAAACGCTTTTGAGTTAATGTTACTATTAATCCTTAAACAACAGTTCCACAGTTTTCCCATCAGTTCCAAGCTCTGTATGTGGGAATATTTTCTTTGCCCTGTCAAGGAAATCTGCCGGCCTTACAAGGGATGGGCTGTAATGGGTAAGCCACAGCTGGGAAACTGATGAGTCTCTGGCTATTCTGGCAGCCTCCTCGAAAGTCATATGTCTGTTTTCCTTAGCCTTACATTCCTTGTCGTTATCTCCATACATTCCCTCGCATATTAACAAATCAGAACCTGTGGCATTTTCAACAATAGAATCCACCGGTCTTGAATCTGTGGTATAGGTAACCTTAATCCCCCGTCTGGCATCTCCCATTACCATTTCCGGCATGTATGTTTTATCACCAAGAGTGACGCACTGTCCATGCTGCAGCTTATTCCACATCTGCTGTGGAATATCCAGTTGTCTTGCCCTCTGGACATCAAATTTACCGATTCTTGGGATACTAATGCTGTATCCATAGCAGGTAACTGTGTGATAAACCTTAAATGCATCTATCTCATATCCTTTAATTGATATATGCTCTCTTGGATTAGTAAGTTCAATAAACTTAAGCTCAAATGGCAGCTCAGGAGCTATTGTCCTTAATGCCGAAACAACCCTCTCCAGACCCTTAGGTCCAATAAGGGTGACTGGTTCCGTTCTGTCAGAGTTGCCTATTGTAAGGAGCAGTCCTGGCAGTCCGCTTATATGATCCGCATGATAATGAGTAAAGCATATAACATCAATAGGGTTAAAGCTCCACCCTTTCTCTTTGATAGCAATCTGTGTGCCCTCTCCACAATCAATCAGAAGACTGCTTCCATTAAATCTTGTCATCAGTGCAGTAAGCCATCTGTTAGGCAATGGCAGCATTCCGCTGGTTCCCAGCAGGCAAACATCCAACATATATACTCCGTTCCAGCCTGTTATCACAGGTCTTTATATATAATCGCATTTTGACATGACCAGGGCATCCTCCACCGGTCTTTCATAAAACCTTTTTCTCTTTCCTATCTCCTTGTATCCCATTTTCTGATACAGACTGATAGCACCTGCATTGCTTTCCCTTACTTCAAGAAAAAATGTACTAACATTCTTTTTCATTCCTTCAGCATGAAGTCCCGTCATAAGAGCTTCTGCAATTCCTTTTCTTCTGTAATCCGGTGAAACAGCCATATTGGTAATATTCCCCTCGCCAAGAACTGTCCACATACCACAGTATCCGGCAATTATTCCGTCTATATCACACACAAGATATACATTATCAGGATTACTGCAGGCATCAGCAAATGATTTGGCAGACCAGGGAACAGAAAAAACAGTCTGCTCAATCTTCTCCACCTGGTCAATATCGTCACTGTACATAGGTCTTATATTGTACATGGCTTGCCTCCAACTCTCTTTCAGCCTGAGATGGTCTGATATAGTCAGGAACAACTAAACCGCCTTCAACCGCTAAACCATCCTTGTACATCTGCCAGCCAAGAGCGGCAACACTTGATGCTCTCTGTGTATTAAGATGAACCGGTGCATACTGGCAGCCACAGGTTAAAAGTTCCTCTTCTTTCTCAATAATCCCTCTTCCATCGCCTATGAAAACTACATCTTTGCCAAGGTCATTGACCAGCTTCACTAAATCTTTCCCAGAAAACAATCCCTGTTCCACGTCAGTTTCCAGTTCTCCCTGACTATTAAAATGGAACACTCCCCCATATACATGGTCGCGCCTTGCGTCCATCACCGGACATATAAGCTTATCTGTCATTGACAGATTATATGCCATAGCCTTAAGGGTAGGAACTGCCACCATCGGAATATTATTTGCAAGGGCAATGCCCTTCCCTGTTGCTACGCCAATCCTTAAGCCTGTAAATGATCCTGGTCCCACTGACACAGCAATCAAATCAAAAGAGTCCGGTCTGGTCTCTGTCATCCTGCATATTTCATCAATCATAGGAAGAAGTGTCTGTGAATGAGTTTTCTTATAATTAATTGTATATTCTGCGGTAACTGTTGAATCAGTAATAATCGCTACACTTGCTGTAACAGCAGAACTCTCTATTGCCAGAATCCTCATCATCACTCTCCTCCTTCTACAGTAATAATCCGGTAATCAAACCCTTTGTCCAGATTCTTTTTTATAGTCACATAAACAGTATCCTCAGGAAACAACTCAGGAAACAGATTTCCCCATTCCACAAGGCACACTCCGTCCGAATAGAAATATTCCTCATACCCTATCTCATCCATTTCCTCTGGGGAACTAATCCTGTACACATCAAAATGGTACAACGGCAACCTTCCTTCCTTGTATTCCTGTATTATAGTAAACGTAGGACTACATATAGGCTCATCTATTCCAAGCCCCTTAGCAAACCCCTGGGTAAATACTGTCTTGCCAACGCCAAGTTCACCCTCCAGGCATATTATCTGTCCTGGCTTAACGTTGCGCCCCATATTAAAACCTGTTTCATATGTCTGTGCCGCACTGTTAGTTTCAATAATCATAGCTACCTCCGGTCAGCTTCCTGCCTGCACTTCTCAATTACCTTCTTTTTATCCATCTTAATCTGGAATGGCGAAAGCTTTTTCTCTGCAATCCTCACGAAACTCTCCGCTTTGTCACCAAGGCACTTAAATGGAATAACATTAGCTCTTACAGCTGACAGATACAGAATCACACATTTTGGAGTTGCTTTCAGCTTATAGACTTCCTCCCATAATAATTCCTCATGAATATCACCCTGGCTTAATATTATCTTATTCTCTGTAACAGTATATTTTACCGGGTCAGAAAGTGACTGGGATGCTTTCATCTGTCTTCTGACTTTAGTCTTAATCCCGATAGGAGTATAAATTGTAAAAAACAGACCAAAAAAAGCCATCATTAAAGTATACGCCATATTATAATTATTAAAAGACACTCCGCATATAAAAAAGCATATCAATCCAAATATAACTGTGGCAATACCGCTGAAGGAATGATAATAATGGTATAATTTGAAATCAACCAGATCCTTTTCACCCAGCAGTGTCTCAAACTCCACACTGATACCTGTTACATCTGACTTGTCATTAGATGTAACGTTATTATTAGTTTCCATATTGTCAATATTATTATCCATACTCAAGCCTCTTCCTGTATCCATAGCACCACTATTAATGCATAAATTTCGATAAACCGCTAAGATTAAGTCCATCCTTCTTCGGTGGTCTGTTTGAATTCTTTCCCTTGCTGTTATTCTGGAATTGTGTTTTATTACCATTGCCTGCCCCAGCTTTCGCCTTGATTGCAGCATTCCTGTTGGCAGCTTCCTTTTCATCAAGAATCATGGAAAGAGAAATCCTTCCCTTGACAGTATCAACCTCCATAACCCTTACTTCAACAACATCGCCGACACTTACAACATCCAGAGGATGTTCAACTCTTCTGTCGGCTCTCATCTGGGAAATGTGTACAAGACCGTCCTGATGGACTCCTATATCCACAAATGCTCCAAAATCAATAACATTTCTTACAGTTCCCTTAAGAATCATTCCAGGCGAGAGGTCCTTCATATCAAGGACATCTTTTCTTAATATTGGCTTAGGCATCTCTTCTCTTGGATCTCTTCCTGGCTTTTCCAGTTCCTTAATAATATCCTCAAGAGTGATTTCACCAATGCCAAGTTTCTCTGCCATATCTTTAATATCTTTGACTTTGCCTCTTAATCCTATAAGCTCACCTGAACTTATAGATTTAATATCATATCCCATAAGTTCCAGAAGTTTTGCTGCAGCTTCATAGCTCTCAGGATGTACACTGGTAGCATCAAGAGGATTGTCTCCTCCTGAAATTCTCATGAATCCGGCACACTGTTCGAAAGCCTTAGGGCCTAACTTGGCAACTTTAAGAAGCTGTTTTCTGTTGGTAAATCTTCCGTTAGTTTCTCTGTAATCCACAATATTTTTGGCAACAGCTTTAGATATACCAGATATGTATTCAAGCAAAGATGCAGAGGCAGTATTAAGATCCACACCAACTTTGTTAACACTGTCCTCAACGACACCTGTAAGCGTTTCCGATAATTTCTTCTGGTTCATATCATGCTGGTACTGTCCAACGCCAATAGATTTAGGGTCAATCTTAACCAGTTCTGCCAGTGGGTCCTGAACTCTTCTTGCAATAGAAACCGCACTTCGCTGTGCCACATCAAAGTCAGGAAACTCTTCTGTTGCCAGCTTACTTGCAGAATACACTGATGCTCCTGCTTCATTTGTAATAACATAATCCACGTTGGTAAGATTCATCTCTTTAATCATGTCAGCAATTATCTTCTCTGACTCTCTTGAGGCTGTACCATTACCACAGGAAATAAGTGTAACACCATATTTGTCAATAAGCTTCTTAACCTCTGCCTTGCTCTCTTCAACCTTATTATGAGGCTCTGTAGGATATATAACCTTAGTATCCAGTACCTTGCCTGTTGAGTCAACAACTGCAAGCTTGCAGCCTGTCCTGAAAGCAGGGTCCCATCCAAGAACAACCTTCCCGGCAATTGGTGGCTGCAACAGGAGCTGCTCAAGATTCTTTCCAAATACTTTGATTGCGCCATCTTCCGCTGTCTCTGTTAATATATTCCTGATTTCCCTGTCAATAGCAGGTGCAATCAGTCTGTCGTAAGCATCCTGTACCGCCTCCTTAATAAGAGGTGTTGTAAATTCATTATCAGAAGTCAGTAATGATTTCTCAAGATAACGGATTATTCGCTCTTCAGGGGCTTCAATCTTCACTGTCAGGAACTTCTCAGCCTCTCCCCTGTTAAGGGCAAGAATTCTGTGTCCAGGAATTGTAGCAAGCTTCTCCTCATAATCATAGTAATTCTCATAAACTGAAGCAGCCTTCTCATCCTTGGCAACAGCCTTAATGCTGCCTTCCTTCATGGTAATATCTCTGATATATGTTCTGTAATCTGCAACATCAGAAATCTGCTCTGCAATTATATCAAGGGCACCAGTAATGGCATCCTGTGGTGTTGGCACTTCTTTACCTTCCTCGTCACTAACGAAAGATGCTGCCTTAACAGCCACATCCTCTAAAGCATCCTGTGCCATAATATATTCTGCCAGCGGCTCCAATCCCTTTTCTTTAGCAATTGTAGCCCTTGTTCTTCTTTTCTGCTTATATGGTCTGTAAAGATCCTCCACAAGAACCATTGTCTCTGCAGCCACAATCTTTTCCTTTAGTTCCTCTGTAAGCTTGCCCTGTTCCTCAATACTTGCAAGAACCTGGGTTTTCCTGTCTTCCAGGTTACGAAGATACTTAAGTCTCTCATCCAGATTTCTAAGTTGCTCATCATTAAGAGAGCCAGTAACTTCCTTCCTGTATCTGGCAATAAATGGAATTGTACATCCCTCATCAATAAGCTTTACCGCAGCTTCCACCTGGGAAACCTTTATCTCTAATTCCTCTGCAATTTTCTTTGCTATGTCCATGTTTTCGTACTCCTTAAAATCTCATCACATTCCGTTACATTATACCAATTTAATCCCCATTAATCAACTGCGCGTTTCTACAAGCGGTGCGCAGTCAGGACGGAATACATCTGTGGGGAGCTTGCTAAATCCCACCGTAGAATTCAGCAGCTATTTCTATTGTGAATAGTCATGATGAATAGTATAATTAAATATATAAATTTGAATTTAAGGATGGTAAATAATTCTTAATTCAAAACAAGTACCAAAGAGAAGGATAAGATGCCTATGGATAAAAATAAAACAGGCAATCTGATTAGAGCGGCTAGAACATTAGCTACTGTTCTCGATGTTCATATCCAAGATATTATCACAGGAAATACAGAAGTAAATGATGATGGTGTTGTAGATGCAAATAACGCTATACATTTCGATTAATCCAGAT
>SAMEA3663175__coassemble_691_pt1 | contig 8607 bp, 9 predicted proteins | sample SAMEA3663175__metabat2_high_PE_014 | metagenome-assembled genome bin SAMEA3663175 (sample SAMEA3663175) | pig gut metagenome | biome: pig gut; feature: pig-associated habitat; material: faeces | place: Denmark | collected 2012 | reverse complement strand
CCCCAGGCAGTCCCTGTATTCTCAAGGTAAAAAAACTCAAATACACCTTCAACAACAGGTATCCCTGTTTTCCCCTTTAATCCAGTAGCTGCAATTTTGGTAATCTGGTCAACAAAGGTAAGAACAACAACCAGCACAGAATATAATACTATTGGATTTATTTTAGTTTTATTTTGTTTATCCACCATATTATCCCCACAAAACTAATCTATTATTCCAACCAGAGCTTCAGCCATATCATTATCTGTCACATCTCGGTCGATATACGCATTACCCATTTCAGAAAGAAGTATGAATTTAATCTTTCCACCATCCATCTTCTTATCATTCTTGGAAACTTCAATAACCCTGTCAATTGTAATACCAGACACAGACAAAGGAAATTTATAAGATTTAAACACTTCTGTAATATCATTAAACTGTGCATCCGTTATTGTCCCCTTGGAAACACATATCTTAAGAGCTGCAATCATACCCAGCACAACACATTCTCCATGATAAAGAGAAAAATCCATTAATTTTTCAATAGCATGCCCAAGAGTATGTCCAAAGTTTAATAAAGCCCTGTCTCCCTTTTCAGTTGGATCAAGTTCTACAACTCTGCGTTTAATATTACAGCTGACAGAAATCATTTCACATAATGCATCATCCTGCCTTGCATTAATCCTGTCAACATTATCCTTAAGCCATGTAAAATAAGAGTAATCCTTTATAATACCATGCTTTAATATTTCACCAAAACCAGAATTAAACAATCTATCACTAAGTGATTTAAGCGTTGACGTATTCATATATACAAGCTTTGGCTGATGAAATGCACCAACCATATTCTTATACGACCTGAAATCTACGCCAGTCTTTCCCCCAATACTCGAATCAACCTGAGCAAGAAGAGAGGTAGGAATCTGGATAAAATCAACACCTCTTAAATAACTGGAAGCTGCAAATCCTGTCAGGTCACCTACAACTCCACCACCTAATGCTACAAGCATATCCTTTCTGTCAAATCTGTTCTTAATGAGAAACTCATACACATCACATACTGTATCAAGGTTCTTATTTTCTTCACCAGCTTTAAATTCATACACAAAAACATCATTTCCAGTTTTCTTTAGTTCCTTTTCAACCATCTCTGAATACAAAGGTCCCACATTACTGTCTGTAATAACAGCAAGTTTTCTGCCTGAAACATTGAGCTTATTAAAGCTTTCTGCTAATTTTGAAAAATCATTCTCAATAACAATATCATAAATTGGCTTGTCATCTAAATGTACTGTAATTAAATCTGGCATAATACGTATAATCCTTTCATATTACTAAATAACCACCTGCTACCAAAGCAACAGGTGGTAATATAAAACTACTTATTGAATGAGGATAAATCAATACCTCCGGCCACCAGTTCAGGAATGTCCCCTGAAATGTCAACATTAGGTGGGGTAACAAGGAATATGTAACTTGTAATCTTCTGAAGATTACCTCTCATAGCATAACAAGAACCTGCTGAATAATCAATAATTCTCTGGGCTATCTCAACATGAATACCTTCCAGGTTAAGTACAACTGCCTTTCCATTGAGAAGTGTATCAGTTATATCGCTGGCATCCTCCATGGACTCCGGTCTAATAACAACTACCTCAAGACCTCTTGATGTACCTGGTTTAATCGGAACAACCTTCTTACCTGAACCAGCAGAAATCTTTGGAGGTACCTTTGCATCCTCGAAATCATCATCTTCTTCAGATGAAGCTTTCTTGGTTCCAGAGAAAAGCTTCATTCTTGCAGAGGCTTTATCCTCATCATCATTGTATTCATCATCATATTCATCGTAATCGTACTCATCATCATAATCATCATCATCTTTTAATTTGAATACATTCATAACACCATCTAATAATCCCATCTTCTATCTCCTAAACTATATATTATAATTACGTGCGCCAAATATAGCTGTACCCACACGAACCATTGAAGCTCCCTCTTCTACGGCTACAATATAATCATTGGTCATACCCATGGAAAGGACATCCATAGTAGTATTATCAATGTTTTTGTCTCTGATGTCAACAATAATATTGTGCAAACCTTTAAAAATCTTTCTATTATCTTCTGCATTATCAACAAATGGAGCACTTGTCATGAAACCTCTGATAACAATGTTAGGAAGCTGACTAATGGCAATAACCATATCAAGAGCGTTATCTGTTGTAATACCAAATTTGGATTCCTCCATTCCAACATTGACCTCAATTAGAATTTCAGATACAACGTTTTTCTTAACTGACTCCTTGCTAATCTCCTCTGCAAGCCGCAATGAATCAACAGAATGAATCATAGCAACCTTACCAACAATGTATTTTACCTTATTTCGCTGTAAATGTCCAATCATATGCCACCTTATATCCTTTGGCATAATATCAATCTTATCAACAAGTTCCTGGACATAATTCTCACCAAAATCACGTATTCCTGCATTATAGGCTTCCATAATCATCTCAACAGGTTTCGTCTTGCTTACCGCAACAAGAGTAACCTCGGAAGTACTCCTTCCAGCCCTTTCACATGCATAATTAATATTATTCTGAACCTGTTTTAAGTTCTCTGTTATAATATTATCCATATAAAACCTTGCCTTTCCACCTAGTACATCGTATCGTAAATAACTGGAAAAATAATACAGAATATTTCTTTGATGTAGATATTTAGAAATCGGTGTACTAGTATACCATCTGGTTGTCTGTATATTTTTCAGCATCAAGAATAATTCTATCATACAATGATATTCCAAAAGAAATACCCTTTTTAGAGATAACATATTCATTATTCTGGTCTATAATATCTACCATCTTAAATGCAGTATAACCAGTATTAACGCAATAAACGCCCTTTAACTTTTCTGTTGAATTAACAACAAATTTTTCAGAAGAATCCGGCTTAATAACAGATGTTCCCCTCTCCATTGCATCAGTTGAAATATACACACATTCATCAGTCTGCTTATAGATATCCAGTGCTTTAAAATAGTTTTTCATCTCACCATTGGAATATTCTTCCACAATAACGCCATATGTACTGTTATTTCCATAAGTTGTCAGGTAAGATTTAGGTATAACATAAAATTCATGATCTGTAATTGCAGAGGCAGGTATCTTAAGCCCTGTTTTACTAGATGAACTAAGTTCGAAATCTATGTATCTGTCTGTAGCATACCTTACCATATATTTCTTAAGAGTAATCTTCCCAAAATACTGACCATTGTTATTGACAAGAGAAAATGGACAGACAGCAGAAATATTATCCTTTAATATCTTTATTGATACAGAGCTCTTATCAGACAAAGAATACTTTTCAATATCGTTCTTGGTAAGAGGAAAACATATATACCATACCTCATCCGTAATTATCTTATATGCTGGATTATCCTTAACCACAATACTCTCTGTTTTAAGATTAGTTTTTTTATAAGAACCTTTATTAAACATGTCATTGGTTAAATTGTCAGATGTAACATCTTCATAACCATCTGTATAATATACAACTGTTCCTGCCTCATCTGCTGCAACTGTCTGAAATAGATTTTCAGAGCCTGTACTTGCGACAATACTGTCAAGATTAGCAATTATGCTCTCATTCATTGATTGAAGCACTGCAGAATTCAATTCTGTTTTTAAATCATATATATCACCAAAATTACTGCCATCATAGTTAGTCTTAAAATTGTTCAACATAGACTTAATTGTGGAAAGATCCTGCTTTGAAAGGGAATTTTCATCACTTCTCTTGTACTGGGATAAAATTTCAGAAACACGTCCTGTTTCATCAACAGTATAAACTGTATCTCCCACCTTTAGCCTGCTCCCCTCTTTCTGGTAATAATTTATGTTGCCAGAGTAGTTGGAATTAACAATCTTTTCCGTTCTCAAGGCTATTCCGGTAAACGTTGCATTAGAAGTAAGTGAACCCATGTCAACTTCATAAGTCTGCACCTTTGACTTCGACAGATATATTATTATAAAAGCTATCAGGTAAAACAGAATAACAGCCAGTATTGCAGCAGCTGCCTTAGGCTTTCTTCTGTATTTTACAACTTTTTTCCCATTTTTAGCTTTTTTTTCTTTGCCCATAAGAAATCCTTTACTTAATAAATAATATCAAAACCGAACATTAGCCGACTAACCTTCGGGCAGCCGGCTTAATAATATATAATCACTGGTAAATTTCACGCCATTCCATATCACCACGTTCCAGAGACTTAATCAGAAGCTCTGCAGTAGCAATATTAGTAGCAAGAGGAATATTATACATATCACAAAGAACGGAAACGTCCGAGATATCCGGTTCATGTGCCTTTGGATTTGTTGGCTCCCGCAAGAAAATCACCAGGTCCATCTGATTATGTTCAATTTCAGCACAAAGCTGCTGAACACCACCAAGATGACCTGCCAGGAATTTGTGAACCGAAAGATTCGTAACCTCCTCAATAAGCTGCCCTGTTGTTCCAGTTGCATACAACTGGTTCTTACTTAGTATACCGTGATATGCAATACAGAAATTCTGCATCAATTTCTTTTTAGAATCATGTGCAATTAGACCTATGTTCATACAGCCCTACCTCTTAAGATATTATTTAACCTTTAAAATCCTTAGCAAAAATCTCATCATCTTTAATAACATTTCTCTGAAGACTGATATTAAGCACAACCCCCATAGATAAAAACAATATAAGTAAAGAAGAAATACCGTAACTAAAAAAAGGAAGCGGTAATCCAGTATTAGGAAGAATATGAGTTACAACTCCAATATTAATAAAGGATTGAAACCCTATATAAGCTGCCACACCACAGCATATCAGCTTGCCTGCCATGTTCTTTGCGCTTACCGCTGCGATAATACATTCCATAACTATCAATGCTAATAATACCACAACCGCAACGCATCCGACAAACCCAAGTTCTTCACCTATTACAGCAAATATGAAATCTGTGTGGGCTTCAGCAATATAATTTGCATTCTTCATAGAAGTTGGATCATCGTTATCAAGACCTTTTCCTGACAACTGTCCAGAACCAATAGCCTTAACAGCATATTCCTGCTGATATACACCTGCATCATTCTCGTCAGGGTGCAGGAAGGAAACAATTCTGTCTCTCTGGTAATCTTTCAGGAAAAATACACTATTATTCTCATTACCAATATAGAATAAGGAGCCAATCATAAGAGGAACAACTATCAAAACAGCCAGTCCTATTATCTTATAACTTAAACCTGCACAAAAAACAACAGCAAAAAGGATAAGAAAAGTAAGAATCGTGGTTGACAAATCCGGCTGTGATGCAGTTAAAACCAGAGGTACACCAAGTATTACAGCAAGTATCAACAAAAACCTCCAGTCATTTATCTTGTCCTTATACATAGAAATCAGCTTGGCAGCCACTATAATAAGAATTATCTTTGATAACTCAGAAGGCTGGAACTGTATCCCAAACACCGGAAGCCATCGCTTTGCTCCATGGCTTGATTTTCCAACTACTTTAACAAGTATAAGAAGAAGGATATCACAAAAATACCATACCCAGTAATACCTTAAAATAAAGTTATAATCTATAAAGGATACGAATATCATTACAGCAAGGGACAATACAAAACCAAAACACTGTCTGAATGTATACAGAGGATTTGCACTGTTAATTACCAGAATACCATAAAGTGCTGTTATTATCAGTAGTACAAGAAGTCTGAAATTATATGATTTCAACTGATATTTCTTAAACATACTAGCTCCTAGTTATATATTCCCTATTTATTATCACTATTTCTCATGTCCTTAATAGGAATATTAGCAAATAATGCCGGAACAGAACCATTATTTGAGTCAGATTCAGTAGACGTAATCTGAATATCAAGTCCTTCAGCATCTATAACCATATATTTTGATATTACCTTTATAATATCATTTTTAATCATTTCCATAACCTCTGGAGAACAGTTTGCACGGTCAGAAACAAGCAGAAGCTTTAATCTGTCTTTTGCAACGTCGCCAGAGCCTTTTTTCTTAAACAAATCTAATAAGCTCATTATATTTCAGCCCCCTGTAAATTACTTATTACCCTTAAAGAGTGAAGACAGCTTCTTAATGAAACCTCCCTTGCCATTAAGATCAAGAAATTCAACTTCTTCTCCGGTAATTCTTCTACAAATGTTCATGTAAGCCTGTCCTGCAAGAGAATCATCTCCAACCAGTGGCTGACCTTTGTTAGTAGCTACAACAATGTTCTCATCATCTGGAACAGCACCTATAACATTAAGCTGTAAGATATCATTAACATCCTCAATTGACATCATCTCGCCTCTGTTTACCATATCCATTCTGATTCTGTTTACAATAAGATCCTCATGGTCTTTAAGTCCATGTGCATCAAGTAAACCAACAATCCTATCAGCATCCCTGATTGCAGAAACCTCTGGTGTAGTAACAACCAATGCTCTGTCAGCACCTGCAATTGCATTCTGGAATCCCTGCTCAATACCTGCAGGGCAGTCAAGGATTATGTAATCAAATTCTTCCGGATCTGCCTTAATCTCCTCAATCACTTTAATCATCTGTTCTGGAGTAATAGCTGACTTATCTCTTGTCTGTGCTGTTGGAAGAAGGTATAACTTAGGACATCTCTTATCTGTAATCATTGCCTGCTTGATTCTGCAGTTTCCCTCTACAACATCAACAAGATTGTAAACGATTCTATTTTCAAGACCTAATACAACATCAAGATTTCTTAAACCAGTATCAGTGTCAATCATAACAACCTTCTTACCAAGCTTTGCAAGACCTGTTCCAATATTAGCAGTTGTTGTAGTCTTACCAACACCACCTTTACCAGATGTAACAACAATAACTTCGCTCATTATGCGCCTCCTGTAAATTAAAAATATTTGTTTTTCAAACCATTCCCAGTTTAATTATGCTTCAATATAGCAATTAAATCAACATTAATTGATTTTAATATCCTCAATTACATCAGATGAAAGATTCTCTATGTATATATTCCCATCCTCCACAAATGCAATCTTAGGCTGGATACTTTTTGTAATCTTAGCCATTTTGTTTTTTCTTGCCTTTTTAATCTTGGCAGGAATTGAACTGTCAGAACTTCTTGCAATCACATCAGCAATCTTTATCTGCATCGGACTCATGTCAAGAGCAACAACAAATGAATTACTGTTACCGGCAGCACCTGCATACACATTCCCTTTAAGACTTCCAAGCACAACAACATTCCCCTTGGAAATTATTCTTCCACCTGGATTGACATCACCAAGAACAATAACACTTGTCTCTGACTCCAGAACCTGTCCTGACCTTAATGTCCCCTTATAAAACAATCCATCTGGTGAACCATTCACAAGCATAGAGCCATTAGAACCACTGCTGTTATCCTTTGAACTCTTAAGAGATTTTTCATCCAGTACACATATAACCTTCATATTGGTTGATGCTTCGACAATATCAATAAGCTCCTGCTGTTCCTTATTAGATAGTTCCCTTCCCTCAAATGCCATGGCCATGTCAGCACTTCCAAAAAATGATGAGGATTGTGTAAACTTCTCTTTAACAAGGCTCTTTAACTCATCAAAACCGATTTCATCATCAAGAATAACAGTTATTCCCTGCTTATTGCTCTTAATTATAACTGAATTACTCACTGTACACCTCATTTCTTAACAATAAAAACATATATATTTTAAAATTTTTTTCGTCATTATTCAAGACCAAAGTATGTTTTTAATATATTTGCTGTCAAAGTTGCTGTATAACCACTTCCATAACCATTTCTGATTATAACAGCCATAGCAACCTGTGGGTCATCATACGGAGCATAGCTTATCATAGTAGCATGATCAGGTTCTCTTTCATTTTCCTGGGCTGTTCCTGTTTTTGAGCCAACGGATATTCCAATATTAGCAAGTGCAGGATATGATTCTGTGGCAAGATACATGCCATAATGAACAGCGTTCCATATTCCATTATTAATATCCATTGTTGAAGCCACATCTGCCTGATTCTCTTCTATAAGATTGCCACTGTTATCTGTTATCTTATCAACAAGTGTAAGATTGTAGCATGTACCGCTGTTTGCGATAGTTGAACAGTATCTTGCCAGATTAAGTGCACTGTATGAATGGTTACCCTGTCCAATTGCAGATCTTATTACATCAATTGTTGATGGGTGAGGCAGCTTCTCAGATATTTCAATACCAGAAGTAGTTGCAAGTCCAAACTGTTCTGCATAATTTTTAAGGATATTAATACCATAGGTATCGTTAAATTCACCATTTTTCAGCTTAGACAACTTAAATCCAACATTATAAAAATATATATTACATGAATCTCTTATGGCAGTTGAAACTGTCTCATTACCATGTCCCCATCTCTGCCAACATCTTGCAGGAGGTGAAGTTTCCGAGAAAGTACCATCACAGAAAAACTCTGTTGAAGTAGTAATTACTCCCTGGTCTAATCCAGCTACAGCCGAACATATCTTAAATGTAGAACCTGGAGCATTCTGCGCCTGTGTTGCATAATTAGTAAGTGGTTTTGAGTTGTCATTG
>SAMEA3663175__coassemble_686_pt1 | contig 8626 bp, 6 predicted proteins | sample SAMEA3663175__metabat2_high_PE_014 | metagenome-assembled genome bin SAMEA3663175 (sample SAMEA3663175) | pig gut metagenome | biome: pig gut; feature: pig-associated habitat; material: faeces | place: Denmark | collected 2012 | reverse complement strand
TTGCTGTGAACATCCACATATACATTGCTTTTTTGTTTGCACTTGATTTGAATAATTTTTCATCATATCCCATAGTTGAATCCCCCTCTGTATCTCTTGTAATAAACAACTTATCTAGTGATTAGTTTACTACATTTTTTACATTCTTTCAACAAATAGCAATGTATTTCTGCATATTATAATTTTCTATACATAGATAATCTGAATTTCTCCAAAACTCACACTACCAGAAATCCGAACCACTGGTCCATTCTCATTTCCTGTATGATACTGATTCTTGCAATCCCCGGCAAAAACACTTACATTAAGCTTCACATTCCAGTCTTTTGGCACGAATACCTGAAGCTCTCCAAAGCTGTTGTTTAAGTTGATATCAACAGGGCTTGTAACAATATAAGCTCTGTCAAAATACACCTTCAATTCACCAAAGCTGTTCTTGACAGATGCTCCTCTAAAGTCAGAACAATTTACATATTTTGCCAATGCACCAAAATGATTAGAGCAATATACATATCCATTTTCTTCCGTATCTGTAATGGTCTGGTGCTCATTTACCGGATTTGACTTATCATAGCCCTCTACCTTCTCCCAATGAAAATGTTTATTCTTCTTGGGAAAGATAGAATTAAATCCAATAGTCAATAATAAAACCACTAAAAGAATAACCCATACTGATACTTTGGGCAATCCAATCATCTCTCCGAAAGTCATCCAAAAAAGTCCCAGGGAAAGAAAAATCCCTCCAAACTCTTTGTTTATAATACCTTCAACTAACAATAACAGAGCTAAAATTCCAATAATAATCTTTCCTGCACTTAAGGTTACTGCCATCACTCCTGTCTGATTTAAAATAATCATCACAGCAATGACAATGAAACATAATCCCCAGAATACTCTCTTTGTACTATGCATAACAATCTACCTCTTTTCTTCTAACTTTTCACGTAACACTTTGTAATATGGACATCTCAATCCGTATTTTCAACACATTCACCCCCTCGTCTGTAAATGATTATCAACCGGTTATCTTACATAATAATGATTTTTTCATAAATGTAAATAGCTGGAAACCAAGTGGTAAATAATGCGGTGTAAGAGGTATTTAATCTGTTATGTGATTATATTATCGGGATTCGCATGGCATCTATCATTACAACTCCATTCTATCCCTCTCAGTAATTTCCCTTATTACTTTGCATGGGTTGCCAGCTGCCAGACTATGAGGCGGAATATCTCTTGTTACAACGCTTCCCGCACCAATAACAGAGCCTTCGCCAATTAATATCTCAGTGTCATAGTACTGCATATTCAGTTAAACGTCCATATGTCTTACTTAATTTTTTATACATTTTTATACACATTGATTAAGACACTACCCTTGCCTCTCACAGCCTTGTCTTAACACTAAAAATCAGCAGATATCACACATCGTGTGACATCTGCTGTTAATTAAAATGCAGCCTTATATATATCAAGTATCTCCGCTTCACTAAGGGTAATATAGTTATTCTTTAAAAGTCTTTGCTGGGTCTTTATTACATCACCTGCAAACACTGGAAGGTCGCTTTCCTTCACACCAAAGTTTTTAAGCGACTCACTCTTTAACACATTATCCATAAGCTCATATAATGCGTCAAGCGCTTCACTCTGCTTACAATCCAGACATTCTGCTATCACCTCTTCAAGGTCATTAATTCTGCCTGTTGGCTGAAGTTCCTTATATTTCTTCATAACCGGTGCAAACATAAGCTGGTTAGACTGGCCATGAGGAATATGATATACAGAACCTAATGGATATGCACATGCATGAACTGCTGCACATCCTGCATAACCGAATCCAAGTCCAGCCCAGTTAGATGCCTTTAAGAAATCTGCCGTAAATTTCTTCCAGGAATCACCACCGCCATTATCTACAGCCTTTTTCCAGCATGTAATAATTATCTTAAGTGCCTCTGTTGAAAATACTCTTGATATACTGCAGCCATTAGGGCTTAAAAATGATTCTACACTGTGAACCATGGCATCAATTGAGGATGTTGCAAATACATTATATGGCAATGAATCCAGCATATTAGTTATAAGAACTGCCTTATCAGGAATTAATGCTTCCGATGCAAGTCCCATCTTAACGCCTTTGCTGACACGATTAACAACTGATATAGATGTAACCTCACTACCGGTTCCGCAGGTTGTTGGTATTATAATAAGTGGATGATTTTTCTGTAAATTTGCAACATTATCATATAAGTCATCAACCTTATCCTCAGGTCCTGCAGCAGCAACAATCTTGGCAATATCTATTACTGTTCCACCACCAACTGCTATAATTCTGTTATATTTTTTATTTCTCAACTCATCAAGAATTGCATCAACATCACCATCTGTAGGTTCACCCTTGCTGTATTTTTCTCTGAATAATGTCTGAACTCCTGTATTAAGTGGTTTGATATAATCATTATATGCATGTTCTCCACATAAAACCAGATCTTCCGGTCCTGTCTGTGAATCGACAGCAAACTGCTCAAATGTATCGTACTCGCTAATTTCTGTTTTAATAGAAAAACCTTTCACTATCAGCTATGCCTCCTTTTTAATATCCTTATCATCAATGGAATACTTACGCTCAATAATCTCAATAATGAAATCTGCTGTCTGCTTCCATCCCAGCAGGCTGCTGTCAAGCAGGATATCTCTTGTATGTCTGTCGCCACGCTTCTTACCGGTAATATACTCGTGTCTTGCATGCTGTGCTTTCTCAACAGACTCCCATTCTTCTCTCGCCTTTCTCGCATTGAGTCCCTTTTCCTTCATAACGGCAGCAATTTCATCTTCCTCTGATGCATATATGAATACATTAAGTACATCATCTCTGTCTTTTAATATATAGTTACTGCTTCGACCAACGATTACACATGAAGACTTCTCCGCAAAATCATGAATTGCCTCAAACTGTGCATCTATAACTCGATTTGAAAGGTTAGCATAACGCACACCGTATGATGTATTAAATCCATATCTTACACCAATCTTAGCATCTGCTTCCTCTACAAGTCCTTTATCAACACCAGTCTGCTCTACAACCTTATCAACAAGGTCTCTGTCATAATACTCTATTCCAAAATAGTCAGCAACCATCTTGGCAATCTCTGGTCCACCACTTCCGTATTCACATCCAACTGTGACAACAAAATGCTTTCCAGTGTATTTCCTGCCATCAGCTGCAACTGCTTCTTCACTGCCCTCTTCGTCCTTTGTATCATCCACAATGAATATATCCCGTCCGAATTCGTCAGCATATTTCTTCTTAGAATAGAAGTAGAAAAATACTCCTAATGCAATCCAGATTCCTACAACAATCCATTCCTGCCATATAAGTGCTGCAGAAAATGATGCAGGAACAATGTACAGAAGTGTCATAAATCCAGCCATGGCAACTGCCATAAAACCTACAAATCTGCCGGCTTTTACCTTGTATGGACGCTCCATCTCAGGCTTTTTCTTTCTTAATATGCAGAATGATATTGAAACAAACAGATATGCTATAACACATCCAAATGAAGCAGCATCAACAAGCCATACAAGAACGCCTCTTCCGAAGAATGGTGCTATACAACAGGCAATACCGCAAAGAATAATTGCAGCTTCCGGTGTCTTATGCTTTCCAAGCTTACCAAACGCCTTAGGTATCATAAGAGATTCACCCATTGAGTACAAAGCTCTGCTTCCACCCATAAGAAATGAATTCCATGATGTGATAATTCCACACAGACCACCAATAATAAGGACCTTACCCATCATTGGTGAGTGGAAGGCAATCTCTATAGCCTTAGCAGAAACAAGTCCGTTCTGAGATGCCATTTCCTGTGCAATAGCACTCTGTGGCATGATGTAACATACTGCAAATATTATCAGAAGATACCACGCAACAGCAAGGAATATAGATAAAAGCATTATTTTACCAATCTTCTTGTAAGGAACATTAATCTCCTCTGCTGCCTGTGGAATAACATCAAATCCAATGAACAGGAATGGTGTCATACATGCAACCTTAAACACACTACCAACAAGATTTCCTGTAGATGCTTCCCACATCTGCCCATTTATATTAGAAACATCACCATTAACTGCTGAACCTACTACAAGAAGTATTCCGGCTATCGCAATAATTGCAGTAAGTATTGTCTGTAACATAGCAGCTGTCTTAGCACCCTTAATATTAACAATTGTAATAAGAATTGCTACACCAACACCTAAAATAATAGTTGTCAGATATATATCTTTACCTGCTATTGAATACAGATATACCTGATTAAAATCAGGAAACAGATATGTAATTACAGTAGGAAGTGCTGTTGCTTCAAATGCTGCTGTAGCAACATATCCAAGTATAATCATCCAGGTACATACAAATGATCCTGTAGGTCCCATTGCTCTGTAGCTGAATACATGCTCACCACCACACTGAGGCATGGCAGATGTAAGTTCTGCATATGTAAGTCCTACAAAGAATACCATTACGCCACCAATAAGCATGGCAATAATCGAACCCATAAATCCGGCAGTAGTAATCCAGTCTCCTGAATTAATAACCCAGCCCCATCCAATCATGGCACCAAAGGCTATTACCAGTATATCCCAGGCTCCCATTACTTTATCAAACTTTGATTTCTGCTCCATATTCTACCTCCATTATTAAAGAGATTCCTTAATAGATTCCTCAAATATCTCAAGACCTCTTTCCATCTGCTCATCTGTCATTGTAAGTGGAGCAAGGAAACGAATTGTATTGCTTGCTGTACCACAGCTTTCAAGAAGAAGGCCTTTCTGTAAAGCATTTTTAATAATATTAGCAACAAGCTTAGTTGCAGGCTCTTTAGTCTCAGGGTCTGTTACAAACTCGATACCAATCATGGCTCCAAGACCTCTTATATCACCTATAACAGGATATTTCTTCTGAAGCTCTTTATATCTTGCTGTTACAACCTCTCCGATATGTCTTGCCTTAGCTGCATAATCATCTCTTAACATTACATCCATAACTGCTAATGCTGATGCACATGAAACAGGATTTCCACAGTATGTACCACCAATTGTTCCGGCAGGTGCAGCATCCATAACCTCTGCTCTTGCAGTAATTGCAGAAATTGGAAGACCTCCACCCAGTGACTTGGCTGTTGTGATAATATCAGGTGCAGCACCTGCCTCTTTCCAGTATTCAGAAGCAAAATACTTACCTGTTCTGCAGTTACCACACTGAACCTCATCTGCTATCATAAGAATTCCATTGTCATCACATATCTTACGAACTGCCTTAACCCACTCAATTGGTGCAGGAATGAATCCGCCTTCGCCCTGAAGTGGCTCTAAAATCATGCAGGCAATTTCATTTGCAGGAGCACCTTCATCAAATATTCTGTTTAACTCATCAATGTAGTACTGAATTGCTTCTGCCTCTGTATATCCCTTAGGTGCTCTGTAAAGATATGGATAAGGAGCACGGTATATTCCTGCAGGGAATGGTCCCATACCTACTGCATATACCTTCTTGGCTGTAAGTGCCATTGTAAGATTAGTTCTTCCATGGAATGCACCTGTGAAACAGATAACACCATTTCTCTTTGTATAAGCCTTAGCAATTTTAATCGCATTCTCGTCACACTCTGCACCTGAATTAGCAAAATATGTCTTCTTAACGTCTCCCTTACAAGGCATAATCTTGTTTAATCTCTCTGCAAGTGTTACATATCCATCATGTACATATACGTTAAAAATAGTATGGAAATATTTATCTGCCTGAGCCTTTACTGCCTCAATAACCTCTGGATTAGAATAACCTATATTAAGAACACCTACGCCTCCGACCCAGTCAAGAATCTTGTTGCCATCAAGATCTTCAAACATTGCACCGGCGCCCTGTCTGATACATATAGGGTATGTTTTACCACATAATGCCTGTGGTATAGCTGCATCTCTTCTATCAAGAAGTTCCTTTGACTTAGGTCCTGGAACCTGCTCTGTTATAATTTCTGGTAATGCATTTGCTAAATCCTTCGTTGTCATAAATTTGTCCTCCTTAATTTTAAAAAAGCGTCGGATACAGTATTAAACATACCTAATCCGACGCCTTTGTCTCTGATTTATTTGATTGTGACTAAATTATAACAGCGAACTATTTTATTTCAATGTGCATTGTGTACTAAATCTTTTATGCACTATGCACATTATGATAATTACGTATCATAAATGCAAGCTTTAAGGTTAAACAGCTCTCCAGATCATCAAACTCTTTTCCAAGTATTTCCTGAATTTTATCCAGACGATAATTTAAGGTATTACGGTGAATATACATACATTCCGCTGTATATTTTACATTACAGTTGTGATTCAGATAATTCTCAAGAGTCTCACACAGATTACCATCATTGACTTCATCTGCATGAATCAGCTTACCAATATTCTTCTCCACAAATTCATCTAAGAATTTGTCATCTGTAATCTTAGATATCAGTGTATATAAGCCCTGATCCCTATAGAAATATATGTGGTTATCAGCCTTTGATATATCAGCCACTTTAATTGCTGCTGCAGCTTCATTTCTGCTAAGCTTCACATCTTCAAGATAACCTGTACTGTTACCTACTCCCACATACAGTTCTGTATGATACTGATTTTTGGCAACATCCACTATTCTACCCAGAATTTCCTTTAATTTCTCATCGCTTATTTTCACAGATGGTACTAATGCAAGAACTGTTCCTGTCTGCAGCTGTACAAGAATGTTCTCTGAGAGATAATATGAAAATTCTGTATTGATAATACGCCTTACAGCTTGACCTGCTGTAAGCGAATCATCATGATGCGACTGTCTGTCATTATGATATGCAAATTCTATAACACGGAACTCTCCTGACAAATCAACATTTAAGAATCTTGCCTGTGCAAATACTTTTTCCCTGTTAAGATTCTCCGCATCCAGAATAGAGGAAAACAGCTGCTCTGCCGAATTCTTTTCATTCTGCTCCATAACAAGTCTCTGACACATTATCTGGCTTAAATCCACAAGAGGAAATTTCTCAGGAAGTTCAAACAACGGCAGTCCATGCTCATTACAGTAATGTATCATTTCTTCAGATATCTGCCCTTCATTAATTCCAAGGGCTGCTATATCATACTCCTGCATCCTGCTGATAAGCTCTATTAATTTAATACTGTCCCCTGTAATACTTCTGTTGGTAAGTACTACAAATTCGCTTCCATGAATGTAATCTTCAACACGATATTCATTCTTAATACACTGGAGACAATCAGCAAAATATATCCACCTTATCGGGTGCATCATGCCTTCTTCTCCAGCTTTCAGATTCAAAACCCCTGTTAATTCGGGCATATTAACCATATCTTCACAATTCATATATTCATCATCCTTGTATCCTTTTTATATTATGATATCTTATAAAAACGGTTATTTCAATGGACTGTTAGTACAAATCTTTATTTGTCTTTCAGTACCAGTTCCCTCTAATTGGCACCAGCCTCAAGTCACTCTAAAATATTTAAAAAATATATTGTTAAACAATTGACAATTATAAAAAGGAGTGCTATATTACCCGCGAAACATAAATAAACACGCAATATTTAAGGAGGTAGATTATTATGATGGAAAGACTTAGAGCAATGCGTGAGCCACTCAAATATGTACAGGGAAGAGATGCTCTTCTTAAATTTCAGGAAGAAATGGGATATATGGGAAAGAGGTGGTTATTTATTTGTTCAAGAAGTGGACATAAGGCATGTTATGACAAGATTGAGAAAAGTTTCGAAGGTCTGGATGATTATAGACGATATGAAATCTTTGGTGGCATCTCAAGTAAAGGCGAGATCTCCAAGATGGAAAATATTGTAAAAGAAGATAAGATTGATACCGTAGTTGCTGTCGGAGGCGGAAGTGCTGTTGATACTGCAAAAGCAACGGCATACTACACCGGAAAACATATTGTGATTATACCGACAGTTGCTGCTACAGATGCACCATGTACCGGACTTTCAGTCATTTATAACGATGATCACAGTTTTGATAAATATCTATTCTATCCAACAAATCCGGATGCAGTTATGGTTGATACAACTGTAATAGCAAACGCACCGGTAAAGTTCTTGATTGCAGGAATGGGAGATGCACTTGGTACTTATTTTGAAGGCCGGGCATCTATACGTACAGAATCTGCAAGTCTGGAGGGAACTGGAATTACCAGAGCGGGACAGGCGCTTGCGAAACTGTGTTACGATACACTTAAGACTTATGGAAAGCAGGCTGTTGAGGCATGTAAGGTACATGCTGTAACACCGGCACTGGAAAATATCGTAGAGGCCAATGTATATCTTTCTGGCGTGGGTGCAGATAACGTAAACTGTGCAGCTGCACATTCATTTTACAATGGTGTGACATCTCTTGGAATCGCACATGCAGACCACGGATTTTGTGTAGCATTTGGAACACTGGTTCAGCTTGTGTTAGAAGGAGTGCCTAAAGAAGAGTTTGAGGAAGTACAGAACTTCTGTCTGGAAGTGGGTCTTCCCGTTACACTGGAAGAGATTGGAGTGACAACGGCAGAACAGGTTGAAACTA
>SAMEA3663175__coassemble_649_pt1 | contig 8978 bp, 5 predicted proteins | sample SAMEA3663175__metabat2_high_PE_014 | metagenome-assembled genome bin SAMEA3663175 (sample SAMEA3663175) | pig gut metagenome | biome: pig gut; feature: pig-associated habitat; material: faeces | place: Denmark | collected 2012 | reverse complement strand
CTGAGTATAGTGGGAATGCCTTTTCCAGATGATTGTATACATAGTATTTTAAAGGGTATGATTTGTTAAAATAATTGTAAGGGTGGGCCTTCATATTCTCAGTTTTCTTGAAATGTCTGGCAATTACCAGGGTATTATTAAGGTATATATGGGACATAACTTCATTGGCAGGATTAGCAACTACAGGCTGAAGAGCCAGCATATCCACAGGGTAACCTCCAATGAAGAAATCTTCTCTGTTTAAATTATCAGTTATTAACATATCATCATTGAAATATATGAAATGTTCTGATAAGTCAGGGATTCTGTGGAAATTAACCTCAATGGCATTAGAATTATAGCTTGGAAGATAATCTGCGGGCATATAGTCCCTGTGGTTTACAAGGTTAAGCTGGGGATGATTAACGTTCATCCACACAGGAATCTGTCCGCATGTTACAAAATGAATTGTGCGTACCCAGGGCATGAATTTCTCTATGCCACGGAACAGGTATCTGAGCATATCCCAGTCCCTGTATCTCTCATCACAGTCATCAGAAGAGTCTGACTGGGATGGTAAGGCATCACCGGCGAGACTTTGCTCAAACTTTAGTTTTTCTTGTTTCCACTCTGGGTCGTCACCATCGACCCAGGTAATTACTACATCTATCGGATAATCTTCAGTAATTGGTTTGATTTCACTTCTTTTCATAATAATCCCCATTCTCCAGACGCTTATGCGTCGTGATTAATATTATTCCATATGGAATCTGCAGATTTTCATAAGAAAATCACTACTTCCTCATGATATCAGATTTTCGCATTGTATGCTACAATATTCCTAAAATGTGGGAAAATATTGACATCTGTTAATTAATTGGTTATAGTTACTTAATAATATTATATGCCAGTCAGGAGCGGTAAATCCTGACGGAACGGAGAATTATGGAAATTCAGATTATTACTGATTCAGCGGCAGATTATACACAGGAAGAGCTTAAGAGAAGAAATATAAGATGTGTGCCAATGTCAATCACTTTCGGGGACGAGCAGTTTATTGACGGAGTAACAATAACTAAGGAACAGTTCTATGATAAGCTTATAGAAAGCAAGGAACTGCCTAAGACATCACAGCCATCTCCAGCTGAGTTTCTTGATGTATTCAAGGATGCTAAGGAGAAGGGAAATACAGTAATTGCAATACTTATTTCCAGCGCATTAAGTGGAACGTATCAGACTGCCATGATGGCGAAGGATATGGTGGAATATGATAATATTTATATCGTAGACAGCAGGCTGGCAACACTGGGAATGCGTATCCTTACTGATACTGCTGTAAATATGAGGGACCAGGGTGTCAGTGCCCAGGATATAATTAATGAGCTGGAATTATTAAAGAAGCGTGTGAGAATATTTGCAGGACTTGATACTTTAGAGTATCTGTGCAAGGGCGGAAGAGTATCCAAGGGGGTTGCAAGTATTGGTACTCTGGCTAATATTAAGCCTATCTTAAGATTTGAGGAAGATGGTAATGTGGAGCTGTGTGGCAAGCAGATTGGTATCAGACATGCAATCAGACATGTTGCCAGAATGGTGGAGGAAGACAAACCAGATGACAGGTATCCATTATATTTTCTATACAGCTATGACAGGGGAAATGCTGTAGGATTTGTACAGGCATTGGTGAAGAAGGGATTCGTTATTGAGAATCCTAAGTTCAGGGAGATTGGTCCGACAATAGGAACTCATATTGGACCTAATGGATTCGGTGTAGTATATGTATCGCAGAACGAATCAGAGGAAAGTTATGGGGATTAAATTAGGGAAATAATATATAACAAAAGATAGAATAAAAAGACGCAGCGTAAAATCAAAACGCTGCGTCTTTTATGTAATCATATTATACTGTAAACTTGTTGATATCTTCATTAAGCGTATCAGCAATTTCGTGAAGATTGTTAATATTATTAGTAATATCTTCTATAATGTTACGGACTTCTGTCATTGAAGCAGATGTCTGCTGTGTGCTTGCTGCATTCTCTTCAGCGATGGCTGTAAGGTTCTGTACCACATCAACAACACTGATTCTGGAATCGTCCATATCATGAATGCTGCCATTAATATTGTCAATTGCATCAAATGCACTGGCAAGCTCACTGTTAAATACGTTAAATATATTGCTGATTTCATCTACATGGTTGCTCTGCTTGTAGATAACTTCTTTAACCTGTTTCATAATCTCAACGGTTTTATCTGAATCATCGATAAGAAGATTAGAAATATCTTCAATCTGTTTAGCAGATTCGTTAGACTGTTCCGCAAGCTTCTGAATCTGTGCAGCTACAACAGCAAAACCTCTTCCTGCCTCACCAGCTCTTGCGGCTTCAATTGAGGCATTGAGTGAGAGAAGATTAGTCTCCTCGGCAATTGAACCAATAATTCCTGTAACTTCACGAATCTTCTGGGCTGACTTGTTAGTGATATTAGTCTGCTCATAGATATCATCAATAGATGATTTGGTTTCTGCATTAATTCTGTCTAACTCATTCAGAGTTGAGATAATAGTATTGTTGTTAGTCTTGATGACATCCATGCTCTTCTTAAGGCTTTCGCTTCTCACACCTGCATCAGAAATCATCTGACCAATGTCAACAACATTCTCTGTTGCTGTCTGCGTATCTCCTGCCTGTGATGTTGCACCAGCTGCAATATCATTGACAGCCTGTTCAACCTGCTCAACAGAAGTGTTGGTATTGATGATATTGCTGTTGAGGTTGTTAGATGCAGCAAACAGAGTCTGGCTTAATTCCTTCAGGCTATTAACAACATCTGCAAGGGTAAGTCTCATTGCTCTGATAGATTTACTCATATAGCCGATTTCGTCAGTTCTCTTTACAAGATTTGCCTCTTCCGGATGCTCAGTTAAATCAAGGTTTGATATACTTCCTACAACACCTGCCAGCTTAAAGATTGGTTTTACAATTCTGTGGGCAAAGAACAGACCTACAAGTCCACAGAGGACAAGACAGAACAGACCGGCAAGGCTGGAAATTGTAATCATTCTGTGGGTTGATGCAAATGCGTCATCCTGGTCTACTGTCATAATTAATATCATGGATTTGTCGTTAGTTACATAGTAAGAAGCAACTTTGGTTGTTCCTTTGAAATCATATTCAACAACAGCTGGCTCAACGGTGATGTTCTTGCTTAACTTCTCACATATATCTTTAACAACTACGTTCTCTACTGGTTTTCCAATCTTATCAGCTGATGGATGGTAAAGCATTGTACCATCAGCTGATACTACATATGCATAGCTTGAAGGCATATTCTCAATAGAAACATCCTGATATACTCTGGAAAGGTGATTACTTGACTGTGCCTTGACTCCGAAATCTTCAATCAGATACTCAAGAATTTTTCCGTTGCTCTGAGTTAAATTATACAGATAATCTTTAACAAGTGAAAGGGAACTGCCCCTTGAACTGTTGAGGGTAATCAATACGATGATAACCATTCCCAGCAAAGCTCCAAGAACTGATGAGAACAGCAGCCGGGCTTTTATTGACTTGAAGAAATGAACTCTCATAGGGTCATTAATCTTTGCCTTTACTTTCTCATGGTTTTCTTTAACTGTCTTCACAGCATCTTCCATGACTTTTTCAACTTCCTGCTCAAGAACCTCTTTGTCAATAGGTTCTTTAATCTTTGATTTACCTCTCATCAACTTCCTCCAATCCGTAGTGCTTATCACGATGTACACTACCCAAATTTCGTACTATATTAATTTTACAATAATATAATACATTATTCAATAAGTTTGTTAATCATAATTATAACATTTGTAAATAATATTCATTTGATGGATTTTTGTAACTGATAGTGGTAGAATTACTTCTGACATTATGCGTAATATCTGTTTATTCAGCGGATTGCAAATGCTTGTAGAATTGCGGGAACTGCAACATGACGAGAAAAGAGGGTTAACATGCCAAAAAGCGAAAATCAGAAGCTTAAAATGCTATACATAGTAAAATTATAGAGTCGTGGAGGAAATTGAAAATGAAAAAATATATACACCAGGTCATGGCAGCAATTGTGGCTGTATTTATCATAGCATGGATTGCCACAGTGAAAACTACAGAGTATGGTGCCACTGATACCATGAGCATTACATCTAAAGAAGAACTTGCGGGTATAGCAGCCAATCCTTCTGGTAATTACAGGCTTGACAAGGATATTGATATGACAGGTGTGGACTGGATTCCATTTAAATTCAGCGGTAATCTTGATGGCAATGGACATGCTATCCTGAACCTTACATACAGTACAACGGGAGAGGAGACAATGACCTCCTATGACGGAAATTATAAAAAATATGATACAGGCTTTGGTGGATTATTTAGTATAGTAACAGAAGGAGCCAGCGTTACTAATCTTAAGCTGATTAATGTGAGGGCAACGCTCACAACAGATGACCATGCATTTATTGGAACTGTTGCGGGATGTCTTGATGGTGGTGTGATTGATGGATGTACAATTACAGGAAGGCTGGACATAACCACATCTGCAAAGATGTTTGGCGTAGGAGGAATTGTTGGTTATGGAAGAGGAAGCATAACAAATACTGATTCTGAGACAACCCTTGTCTGTATAGATACTGATATCCAGAATAAAGATGAGCAGTTTATGGGGGGAGCCTATGCTACAGGGTATATTGATATGGAAAACTGCAATGTAACAGTATATGGCTATGACTCTGACCACGGTTATGTACATAATGGCGGACTTACAGGAATGTACATGTTTTACCCATACGGACAGAAGTACTCAGGAAAAATATTAAACTGTAATGTAGACGGGTTCATAACATTCTTTGAGGACAATACTGACCGAAGGGCTTATTGCAGGGCTTATTGGGGAGAACTTTTAAGCACCAACTGCGTGATTGACGGATGTACAGACAATTTCCAGTCTGATGAGAGATTTGATTATTCAGTTAATCTTCTGCCTGATATGTGTGAAAATCCTTCTTATACCAAAAATGTTACAGAGAGTACAGACACAGAATACGGCTATACAACATATACCTGTAAAGCTTGTGGTTATCATTATAATGATAATTATACATTGCTGGCAGGCGACCTTAAGGAAATAGAGGCAAAGAGACTGGAAGAAGAGAAGTTGAGACTGCCTCAGGAAGCAGCTGATGGACAGGATGGGGCTATAGTTTTAACTAATAATGCAGGGAATGTGGCTGATGGTGACTGGAGCAACAGGGGCGAAAGCTCTATGCAGGTGCTTCTGTTGATACTAATTATATCTTTGGCAATAATCAGCATTTTTATTATTGTGTACGCATACAATAGAAGTAAAAAAAGAAAGAAGAAATATAAGTAAAAAAATTTTAGGTAAAATTTTACAAAACAATTGCATTTTTAACATTATGTGTTATTATAATTGTGAAAAAACTAGATATTTTTGCATACACGTTTTACTTTAAAGTTTTTATTATTTATCATCCAGGGGGATTAAGTTATGGTAAAGTATGAAAAACCCGTGTTAGATGTAGTAGCGGGATTCAGTGAGAATGTGTATATGGCCAGTGGTAACAATGGCGGAGGAGATTGCTGGGTTGCAAGCGGTTCATCTGTTCAGAACTGGGATGGTTCAAGCAATGTATTCGAGATAAGAGCAACTCATTCTAATCAGGTTGAGCACATATCTACAGGCGTAACATATGTCATTACATTTAGTGCTCCATTAACTGATGCGCGTTCAGAGTTCCCATGTAGGGTGTCGGGCAATACTGTTGTGGTTACAAGAGAACTTCATGCTAATGGATATAAGTCAGGCGATAACGTAACATTCAAGGTATGGGCAAAGGGTGCTGATGAAGCAACTACCAAAGCACTGGCGATTACAGGAATCAGCTGGAGCTGCCAGCATGCCACTAATGTTCAGGGCAAGTATGATTAATGAATAGTAGCTGATGAGTTGTGAAGCTATATAACACAGAAAACAAGGACTGTCATCTTAATGGCGAAGAGCCATTGGGATACAGTCCTTTTTGTTATACATTATGTTATAGCTCCTGACATAATATGATTATCAGAATTCATCAATAAGATGTTTAATCTCCTCATCATTAAGGACAGTGAACTGCTTATCCTTAATGGCATACACTCTTGTGCAAATGTTAAGAACAGTAGGTCTGTGTGTTGTTACAATACATGTTCTTGGATAGTCATCATCCATGAGGTTGCGCAGAACCCGGCGCTCTGTAGCTACATCCAGTGCGGAAGTGGCTTCATCAAGGAGCAGGACAGGAGCTTTGCGCAGAAGTGCTCTTGCAATGGCAAGTCTCTGGGCCTGACCCTCTGAGAATCCTCCACCTCTTTCTTTGATTTCAGTATTAATCTGCAGAGGAAGCTTCTCAACAAATTCCCATGCACAGGCGCGTTTCAGGACATCTATAATCTCTTCGTCAGTGGCATCAGGTTTAACGGAACGCAGATTATATGCAATAGTTCCTGAAAACATGGTATTTCCCTGAGGAACATATGAGAAAAGCTTTCTGGTAGATGGTGAAAGGCTGACAGCTTTAGTCCTGTCACCGGCGTATATAAGGCTTTCCTTTTCATTAGTAACAAGGAGAGAAAGCAGGATTCTTATCATGGTGGTCTTTCCTTCTCCAGATGGGCCCACCAGAGCCACAATCTCGCCTGGATGGGCTTTAAAACACGCATTTTTAAATACACAGGTGCCTGTTTTATATGTATAGTTAAGGTTATTCATCTCAATATTAATGCCGATAGTGGAGCTTTCTTCCTTAAGGGTAAGAACCTCCCTGTCATGGGAATAATCTTCCTTTGGCATATCAAGGATATCACGAAGCCTGGTGATGGAGGTAGACATACCGATGGCAGAAGGGACAAGGGATATAAGTGAGTTCATGGCTCCTGTAAGCTGTCCTGCCATAGACAGGAAAAGAGTCATGGTTCCATAGCTTATAACACCGCTCCATACCCTGTATATTCCCCAGCCATAACAGGAGTAGGAAACAAGAAGTCCCACCGTTGACAGAATAAATGAAGTTACCATGGACATTCTGTTGAATTCCATTTTCATATCCAGATATTCCTTCTGAATCTCACGGAGACGCTGTCCGTACTGTTTTACCAGGTCGAAGGCTTTGACAGTCTGTATATTGGAGAAAGCCTCCTGGTTGAATCCAGATGTTTTTGCGCTTAATGCAGCACTCCGCTTGTTATTGTTCACCATTCTCCTCATAAGTGTCTTCGACATAAGTGCACTTACAGGCACACCAAGAAGTGCGAATATAGCAAAGGTGGGATCATTTACAAGGACAATTCCCAGTGCCGATACGAATCTGAAAAGATATATAAGCATATTTGGAATCCAGCTTAATACTCCACCGGATATGTTGGATGCGTCTGAACCCCATCTTGTAAGCAGGTCTCCTGTGTGGTATGTAGTCAGTGATTCCCAGTCGGTGATGAGGATTTTATCATATATCTCAGCCTTGATTTCGTTATCAATGCGGATGTTAATCCAGGTTGATGCGTAATTGCTAAGCTGGGTAATAATGGTGTTGGCAATTCCAAAGCCAATCATCATGCAGAAGGTCCTTATGACTTCACCTGTCTGGTGACCGGTAATAATGTCCACAAGATCCTTGGAAATATAGCTGGTCACCACACCCATAACAACTCCGGACATTCCGATAAGAGTGTATATGATTATGGCAATCCAGTACCTTTTAACATAGCGGTACATCCATCTGGTGTTATCCCATATTTCTTTCAAAAGTCCTTCTTTTATCCGCTGTATAGCGTGTTTTATGGTGTCCATATTAATTCTCCGATTAATTATAGAATTGATTATAAGAGTCTGGAGTCTATGAAATTCTTGCAGACTCTTGCAGCTTGTGGTGTAGCATCACAGGATAAGCTGAATATAAGGCAGCCCTCAGATATGACAGAAGCTCCTTTAATATTATTTGCAATCATGTCAGCTGTCCATGATGGGGAAATAAGCCTGTTTGCAACCAACAGAGTGCGCTGGGCGCAGCTTTCCGCAGGTGTGGCAGTATTGTCTTTTCCCTGGGAGAGAAATATAATGCCGCCAAGCTCATAGGTTTTGTTATCAAATATACCGGAAGTACCACACCATGGAGAACCTTTGACCTGTAATAAGTCTTTGGTTGTATCTATAATGTTGACATCACCGTTAATAACAGGAGTGCCGAATTCCTGTTTCCACAGGTTTGCGTGGGTAGACTTTCCGGTGCCGGCCGGTGCGCTTATAAGCCACAATTTATCCCTGTATAAAAAAGATGCAGAGTGAAGTGCATATATTCCTCTGAATCCGGCATACAGAAGAAAAACCATTCTTATGGCATGAAATGTCTCATAGGCTCCCTGAGAATAGTTGATTTCATTTAACAGAGCATTGATACATTTACCGGTTTCCTTCATTGAGGGAATCTGGTAGAGAAGATGACAATGCTTAAGATCAGATGATATCTCACATTCCTTTATTACACTGAAATTGTTGAAAAGAATAAGGAATCCATCATCAGGCTCTCTGAATATACATACATCCCGGTTCTCAATAAGAAGAGTTCCTATAGGATAATTTCTCGATATAGTACCATCAACTTTAATGTACATATCCGGAATGAAATTATTGTCAGGATGGTCAGATGTATGGGAAAACTCCATGAAATCATCAGGAAACATACGGGACGGACCGGCGTAGTTAATGTTAATTCCGGCTATTGTTACATTCTTTTCAATAGAATCTTTATTAATTACATTATGAAAAAGTGGTGCATTGAATACATGGCTGCTTACAAGCATCCTTATGAAATCTGCTGCATCAGTGCGGATGAGCTGTCTGTCATCATTACATTCTGCCTGAAATGTATCATACAAATCCTTCGGATGATCAAATGTCAAAGAGCAGATTGTATT
>SAMEA3663175__coassemble_648_pt1 | contig 8979 bp, 9 predicted proteins | sample SAMEA3663175__metabat2_high_PE_014 | metagenome-assembled genome bin SAMEA3663175 (sample SAMEA3663175) | pig gut metagenome | biome: pig gut; feature: pig-associated habitat; material: faeces | place: Denmark | collected 2012 | reverse complement strand
CGTTCATGCTGGTGTATATAGGTATATGGGCTGTAGTATGCGCCTTTGGACTGTAACCGCCCTCCGGGTCAGCACATGAGATTGGGTCAGTGGGGATCAGCCTCCACATTCTTTAATCAGTCCTATATGAAATTTAATATAATTTGCCAGGGAAAATATAAGAAGTGCTGTCATTACAATTATAATTCCATCTGCAACTAAACTGTTAAGATTCGGAAACAGCAAAAGTACAAACATTCCCACATCCAGTGTTATAGTGCATATTTTACCAAACCACTGGGCACCAATCCACCTGTTCTGCTTCTTAATCAGATAAAGCCCCATTACGCCCATGTAGACTTCTTTGATTATAAATAAAACAAGAAATGGAATTATTGCCTTGTAGTGAAATGTAACTGCTATTGCCAGAGCGCCCTGTGTCAGCTTGTCTGCCACTGGGTCCAGTGCTTTTCCGAAATCTGTTACCTGATTGAACTTCCTTGCAATCATTCCATCAAATGCATCTGTCAGCATCCCCACTGCCAACACAATAAATGCCATTATATAATCTTTCAAAGTTGAAGAATTGTAATACATCACCAGAAAAACAGGAAGTAATACAATTCTTATATACCCCAGAATATTTGGAATTGTAAAATACTTATTCTTCATTGTTACACCTGTAAATTGTAAATCTCTTATTCTTTATATTATTATACCTGTTTTTAATCCTGGTATAATCTTATAGGCTGCTGTCTATCCATTCTGTCAGTTCAGCAGGACCACAGCTTCCAACTCTTGAAGCCACCGGCTTTCCACCCTTAAACATAACAAAGGCAGGAATAGATGAGATGCCATAATTAATGGCAAGTTCCACATCCGCATCTGTGTTTACCTTGGCAAATACAAGTTTTCCTTCATATTGTTTCTCTGTCATCTCAAATATTGGTGCCATCATCTTGCATGGCATACAATAATCAGAATAAAAATCAACCAGCACAGGCAAACTGCTTTCCAGAACTTTTGTATTAAAATTATCTTTGTTTACATGCTCTGCCATAATAACCTCCAAAAATCATATTGTACTTATCCATTCCACAGCAGATGTTGTCGCATTAGCTCCATCAGATACTGCGGTTACTACCTGTCTTAGATGTTTCGTTCTTACATCTCCCGCTGCAAAAAATCCAGGAAGCTCCGTGGTCTTACCAGCTTCCATGGTCTTACCATCTTCCCCTGCCTTGATGTATCCATAGTCATCAAGCTGGACAATTGTCTTTACCGGGTCTGTTGACGGAACTGAACCATATGCCACAAATATCCCCTGTAATTCTATCTTTCTTCCACTCTGAAGAACCAGTCCATCCACACGGTCTTCACCTGTAATTGTTGAAACTGTTTCACCTAATACCAGCTCTATGTTATCCTGTTTTTCTACTTTTGATACTGTGGACCTGGAACCACGGAATTCATTTCTCCTGTGGATAAGGTAAACTTTCTTACATATGGATGAAAGATATAACGCCTCATCAAGTGCAGTGTCCCCGCCGCCAAGTACTGCTACAGTCTTATCCCTGTAGAAATTACCATCACATATTGCACAATAGGATATGCCTCTGGCAATGAACTTCTCTTCCTCTGGCAATCCAGTTTTTTTCGGTGATGTGCCGGCAGCATACACCACTGCCAGAGACTCTTTCACAGAGCCATCCTTAAGCTGTATCTCGTAACGAGGTAGTGTCCTGTCATCCCCACTGACTATCTTACTAGCCTGTCCGTTTTCTCCACACACTCTCTTTACTGACATCATTTCCTGTTCAATGAACTCAACAGAAAGCTCTGCTGCATGTTCACGAAATTTCATTCCCAGCTCAAATCCTCTTATTCCAGGAAGTCCGGGATAATTATATACATGTCCGCCTTCCCCAATCTGACCTACACCGCCGAAATTTTTTTCTATAACAGCCACTGAAAGATTAGCACGTTTTCCATATATTGCAGCCGCAAGGCCTGCAGGGCCGCTTCCCACAATCAGTATATCGTACAAAGTCAAACCTCCTGATTAGTTTTTCAGGCACTGCCTGTACACTTTATATTCCCCAGAATACCAGGTAAATATGTAACCGTATTATGATATTATACATTTATTTTTCATCAGTTGCAACAATGTCATATGACTCATATGACATACTGCATCAATGCTGAATATCAATCTCTATCCCCTTAATATCCTCATCAATCATGTTATTTATATCCATTAGCTTCTGAATCTCTTCCTGGGCTTTGGTAACATTATCTTCAGCCTTTTCTTTGGCTTCTTCCTCCTTAGCTTCCTCGGCCTTCTCTTTAGCTTCTTCGGTCTTCTCCTTAGCCTCCTCAGCTTTCTCGTCAATATATTCTTTCCCTTCAAGGATTGCCATACTCACTATGTCTTTTTCTGCCGCTTCAATAATTGTATCTGCTGCTTCCTTTGAATCAAGCATATCCTGGGACTTCAACTGGTCAATCTTAACATCCGTTATAGATTCTGTCATTGCTTTTACAGACAGCTTCCCATTTTCAACCTGCTTGCTGTATTCTTTTTTCAAATCGTTTAATTCTTTTACTTTCTCGTTATATTCCGTCAAATCAGTTTTATCAGCAGAATCAGATTCAACGCCATAGAGTTCCTTAAGGTTATCCAGTTCTTTATCAATATCGCTTATTTTTGAATTAGCTTCCCGGATTTCCGTGACTACAGCCTCTTTGCTGTCCTGCATATCCTTAATGCCCTGGCTTGTCTCATTATCTCTTTCCCAGGCATCATTAATAAGCTTCATTGCCTTATTTCTGGCACTGTTTCTCTTGTCACTGATTCTGTCAGAGATATCATCCCCGGAATTATTTCCTGGATTAACGTTGTTAGCGTTAAGATAATTACCAAGCTTTCTTGCATCTATGGTTTTTCTGTTGTCTGCTGTCTGGGATTTAAGAGAAATATCTGATTTCCTGGAACTATTAATATTAGTATTTATATTATTTGCCTTTACTGTAAGCATATCCTTATCACTCCCTTGAATGTGCATTTTGCCAAAATCCATTTCGGCATACTTTGATTTACGAAAAGCTGATACACCTTTTCATAACTTATATATCGACACATTATCATAAATGTTTATGGTATTTCGGCAACATGGTATTGTCAGTTGCAGTTCTTTCTATCCTTATTACAGCACCTCTGGGTGCAATAGGAATGGATCTTAGCTACAGGAAACTGCTGGAAAAGATGTAATTTGCAAAATAAAAAAGGGCTGGCAAGCCAGAACTCTCATCCTGCCAAACAGGATAATTCTCGCTTACTGACCCTTATTCATACTATTATCAATTACAACGCAGCTTTTCACTTCTCCTGCTCTGCGTCTGCCTTTGTTGCATGTATCGTCCCTGCCGGATGATGTGGTGGTGCATAGATTGTAGATAACTTAAGTGGCATTCTTCCCGTATTAACAATATTATGCCATGTACCAGCTGGAACAAACACGGTATCTCCTCTTCCAGCTCTTGTCTGCATATCCATCCTCTCCTGACAGTCGCCCATCATAACCATAGCCATTCCCTGCTCAATCCTTATTATCTGGTCAGTGTCAGGATGAATCTCTGCACCTATATCAGAGCACACCGGAATACTCATAAGTGTCATCTGGGCATTGCACCCCGTCCAGAGCGTATGTCTGAAATGTACATTATTCACAGCCATACATCCCACATTAGCCACATATGGTCCAGGACCATTATCTACTCTGGATTCGCAGTTCCAGTTATTCATATCCATTAGTTCACCTTTATTCAGTTTTTATATTATATGTCAGAAAAATATAATGCTATCACAAAAATCTGTAAAATAAGTATTTTCCCCTACTCTTTCACATTGAATAATTTTCTCTACGTTGTACAATATTCTTATAAAATGTTGTACAATATACTAAAAAAACGGAGGATATTTGCCATGCTCTATAAGAATCCAATAATACCGGGATATAATCCCGACCCAAGTATCTGCCGTGTCGGCAGCGATTTCTACCTTGTTAATTCCACATTTGAATTCTTTCCGGGTGTTCCAATATATCACAGCAGGAATCTTGTTAACTGGGAACTCACAGGATATTGCCTTACAAGACGTTCACAGCTGGAACTGGAGGGATGCCGTAATTCCGGCGGAATATATGCACCTACAATCAGATATCACAAAGGCACGTTCTACATGATAACCACCAATGTCACTGACAAGGGAAATTTCGTTATTCATACTGATGATATCAATGGAGAGTGGTCTGAACCGGCCTGGATTGACCAGGGAGGAATTGACCCTTCCCTTTTCTGGGATGATGACGATAAATGCTACTACTGTTCAACTGGTGTGTTAGATGGAGTAAGAGGAATTGTTGCATTTGAGATTGACCCTCTTACAGGTGAAATTTTATCTGATAAGCACCTCATAAGTGAAGGATGTGGTGGACAGTGCGCTGAGGGTCCACACATATACAGGAAAGATGGTTTCTACTACCTTATGATTGCTGAAGGTGGAACTGAATATGCCCATAGGGAGACAATGCAAAGGTCTGATAATATATACGGGCCTTACACACCGTGTCCACACAACCCAATCATTTCCCACAAAGAATACAAAAAATCTGAGATACAGGCAACAGGACATGCAGACCTTGTTGAAGATGAAAATGGCAATTGGTGGCTTGTATTCTTAGGTATAAGACGTTTCAGCCATGCTCTCCTCCACAATCTTGGACGTGAGACATTCCTCGCTCCTGTCACATGGGATGAAGAGGGATGGCCCGTTGTAGGATACAATGGGAACGGTACAATTGAACTTGTTATGGATGCTCCACTTCCAGGCTCCGACTGTGCTGACACTATTGCCAACACTGTAATTGACAAGTCAACCGGACTTCCATTGATACATGCTGACCACAGCATTAATATTGATTTTCACACAGATTCACTTGATAAACGTCTTCAATTTACGAGAAATCCTGATATGAGCCGCTACCTGCTTGACAGCGCCAATGGCACCCTGACTCTTACAGGAACAGATATAACTCTTAATGAACCAGGAAAGTCCCCAACAATCCTTTCATTCAAACAGCCAGAGTTCACTACCACTCTCACTGCTGCCATGAGCATTAAGGATTCCGATGCCAGACGCTGTGGAATTGCAGCCTACTACAATAACGATTATCACTATGAGATATACATAGGCAATGATGATTATGGAAAATATATAGGCTTCTATAAGCACATTCACGATATGGGTGCTGAGCTTGCCCATATTCCGGTATGCCGTGAGGACTATAATCTCCACCTGCTTGTAAGGATAGACACTGACAGGGAGGGATACACCTTCTCATATGCCATTGCTGACACTGTTAATCCTGGTGCAAGAATAGCATATGAAAAAATCGGCAGTGGACTTAATGCAGGCTTGAGCACAGAGGGTACCCGTACCATGACATTTACAGGAACGCTTTTCTCTTTATTTGCAGAAAACGGACATGGAGTATTTGAAAACGGGGTTTCTCTTGCAATTAATCCGGATGAGAATTACACCCTGTAATATATAAGCACCTGTATGATGTGCCATAAAGCTTGTGGCTTACATCTTACAGGTGCTTATTAAATTAATAGCGATATGCATTTAATCATCTGGGTTTAATTATACAACATCTAATTATAACCAGATGATGTTATCAAGCCCGGCAAATGTTCCCTTATTGTTATTATCAGTTATTATAACTGCATCATTAATATCACCAAATGTAACAGAACTGATTCTTCCAAGCTTTTCACTGTCTGCCAGAACATATCTGTTCTGACAATGCTTGAAAGCCGTCTCCTTAACCAGTGCCTCACTGATATCAGGCGTTGTATATCCTCTCTTCTGGCTGATTCCGTTAGCTCCAAAAAATCCCTTGTTGAAATTCATCTTCTCTAATGAAATCACAGCCTGATTGCCTACAACCGCCTCTGTTATCCCCTTAAGTTCACCACCAATAAGAATAACCCTGAAACCAGCTACAGCAAGCTTACGTGCATGTGTAACAGCATTAGTCACATATGTCGCCCTCTTTTCCGTAAGAAAATCAATCATACATTCTGTGGTTGTTCCCGCATCAATGTATACAAAATCCTCAAGTTCAACTAATGTTGCTGCATAGCGGGCAATTCTTTGCTTTTCATCAGAGTTGACATTCTCCTTCTGAGACACAGAAAGCTCAGTTGTGGAATATACGGCATCCTTAGCCACTGCACCACCAAACACCTTAGTCAGCTTTCCTGCCTTATCAAGAGTATTCAAATCCCTCCTTATAGTGGACTCTGAACTGTCAAGTAGTGTGGTTAATTCATTGACTGTAATACTACCTCTCTCGTTAAGCAAATGTAATATTTTCTCATGTCTCTGTTCTGTAAACATATGCTGCTTCATTCACCTGCCTTAATCTTTGATGTATCTGTTTCTCTTATTATCTTCCTGATTGCAAGCAATTTACCTGCAGATACTGACAGCTCATCAACACCCATTGATAAAAATTCTCTTGTAAGAGTAGTATCAGCGCCTAGTTCGCCACATATTCCTGCCCATATGCCCTCTTTATGTGCATTTTCAACTACCATTCTTATCATCTCAAGCACAGCCGGATGATGACTGTCATAGAATTCATCAAGATTACTGTTCTGACGGTCAATAGCAAGGGTGTACTGGGTTAAATCGTTAGTTCCTATGCTAAAAAAGTCCACCTTCTTAGCCAGTTCTCGGCTTATCATTACAGCAGCAGGAGTTTCAATCATTATTCCAGTCTTAGGATTGCCGATAGATATTCCGTCTCTTGCAAGTTCTTCCTTAACCTCCTGCTCAATATCTTTGATTCTGTCTACTTCTGACACACTTGTAATCATAGGATACATTATGGATATATTACCATATGCACTGGCACGATACAAGGCTCTGAGCTGTGTCTTGAAAATCTCAGGTCTTTGAAGACATATTCTTATGGCTCTTAATCCAAGGGCAGGATTCTCCTCTTTACCAAGGTCAAAATATGAAGCCTGCTTATCAGCGCCTATATCAAGTGTTCGTATTATTACAGGCTTTCCAGCCATGCTCTCTGCCACTTTCCGGTATATGCTGAACTGCTCTTCTTCGGTTGGATATGTGTCTCTCTCCAGATATATGAACTCACTCCTGAAAAGACCTATCCCTGCTGCATCATTGTTGAGGACATTGACTACATCTTTAATATTTCCTATATTGGCATATAATCTGATATGTATGCCATCAAGTGTTATATCCTCCTTGCCCTTTAACTGAAGAAGGAGTTCCTTTTTCTCAGAATCCTTTTTCTGCTCTTTTCTCATAATTTCCAGCGTCTCATCATCAGGATCAATATATATACATCCATTGTTTCCATCAACTATTCCCATGTGCCCGTCAATGCTCTCATCCAATGGTATGTCTACACCTATAAGTGCTGGAATCCCCATGGTCCTTGCAAGTATCGATGTATGAGAATTAACTGAACCTTTTTCACTTACGAATGATAATATCTTACTCTTGTCCATCTGCACAGTTTCTGATGGCGCCAGATCTTCCGCAAGTACTATAACAGGCTCCTCTGAGTTAATTCCACCTTTCCTGCTGTCCATGAGTATATTAATAATACGCTCTGTAATGTCCTTGACATCTGCTGCCCTTCCACGCATATACTCATCATCCATGGCTGAAAACATCTGGGAGAAGTTATCGCCTGTCTGTGCCACTGCGTATTCTGCATTAACCATCTGGGTGTCTATAATATTCTTTACAGATTCAATATAGTCATCATCATCCAGCATCATCTGGTGAATCTCAAATATTGCTGCACCTGATTCTCCAACTTCCCTCAATGCCTTATCGTACAGACATGCCAGTTCTTCCTTTGCCTTCTCACAGGCCTCCTGATATCTTGCAACCTCATGTACTGTGTCTTCAATCTTTCTGCGTTTCACCTGCTGCTGTCCTTTATCGTAGAGCATCACTTTACCAATAGCCACCCCGGCAAACACACTTTTTCCAGTATATTTTTTCATAGCAATCCCCATTTCTATAGCATATTACTAATAAGACTCTACATATTATCCTTCATAAACTGCTGGATTCTTTCGCATGCTGCTGCTTCATCATCTCCATCACAGGTAATTTTAACCTCATTACCACTCTTTACTGCAAGTGCCATTATACTGAATATCTTCTTGCAGTCTCCGCTCTTTCCGTCCTTTTCAATAGATATTTTGCTGTTAAACTCTTTTGCAGCCTTTACTAGTTCTCCTGCGGGACGAGCATGAATTCCTTCTGGGTCTGTAATAACATATTTAAATTCAACCATAATAAATCCACCTTTCTAATCATATATTCCACTGTTTATTCTGTAATTTTCTTCTTTAACACTCCAAGCAGCAATGCTGAAATAATAGTTCCAACCACAAGTGCAAGCACGTAATATAATGCATTGCCAACTACAGGAAATACGAATATTCCACCATGAGGTGCCATAAGAGTACATTTGAATAACATACTAACAGCACCTGCTATGCCTGAACCAATAATACATGATGGGATTACATGTAGTGGGTCTGCTGCCGCATAAGGAATTGCCCCTTCTGTGATAAATGCTAATCCCATTATGAAGTTAGTAGGTCCGGCATCTCTTTCTTCCCTGGTATATCTGTTCTTAAACAATAATGTTGACAGGGCAATTGCACAAGGAGGAACCATACCACCTATCATAACTGCTGCCATAATGTCATAATTACCTGCTGCAATTGATGCTGTTCCAAATACATATGCCGCCTTGTTGAATGGGCCACCCATATCAATAGCCATCATGGCTGCAAGAATAAATCCTAATAATAACCTGCTTGTACTGCTCATTCCGCTTAAGAAATTATTTAATCCGGTATTAATTCCACCCA
>SAMEA3663175__coassemble_639_pt1 | contig 9044 bp, 5 predicted proteins | sample SAMEA3663175__metabat2_high_PE_014 | metagenome-assembled genome bin SAMEA3663175 (sample SAMEA3663175) | pig gut metagenome | biome: pig gut; feature: pig-associated habitat; material: faeces | place: Denmark | collected 2012 | reverse complement strand
TCAGCCATTAAAAGAAATTATGAAATAAAGGATTATGGCAGGCTGATTCCGGGACATGGAGGAATCCTTGACAGATTTGACAGCGTGATATTTACAGCCCCAGCGGTGTTCTGGGCTGTATATATTATTAATATTTTTATGTAATTGTTTTGAATGGTGAATAATATGAAAAATGTTTCTATATTAGGTTCAACAGGTTCTATTGGTACCCAGACCCTTGATGTAATAAGGAATAATAAGGATTTTCAGGTTACAGCCCTGGCAGCAGGTACAAGAATCAGCCAGCTGGAGAAGCAGGCAAGGGAGTTTAAACCTAAGCTGGTGTGTGCAGGTACAAGACAGGGAGCGGAGGAACTTAAGGTACTTCTTAAAGATACAGACATTAAAGTTGTATATGGCAGTGAAGGACTTGTTGAATGTGCTGTTGATAAGCAGGCAGATGTTGTTGTAACGGCTGTAGTGGGTATGATGGGAATAATACCTACAATTGAAGCTATCAAAGCAGGAAAAGATATTGCTCTTGCCAATAAAGAAACTCTTGTGACAGCTGGCCATATAATTATGCCACTTGCCAGAGACAATAATGTGAATATATATCCTGTTGACAGTGAACATTCAGCTATTTTCCAGTGTCTTAACGGTGAGGATAAAAAAAATGTAAGTAAGATACTTCTGACAGCTTCTGGCGGTCCTTTCAGGGGAAAAGACAGGGCTTATCTGGAGAATGTTACGCTTGCTGACGCATTAAAGCATCCCAACTGGTCTATGGGAAAGAAGATAACAATCGATTCATCTACAATGGTAAACAAAGGTCTGGAGGTGATTGAAGCCCAGTGGCTTTTTGGAGTACCTGTATCTAATGTTCAGGTAGTAATACAGCCACAGAGTATAATTCATTCCATGGTTGAGTTTGATGATGGTGCAGTTATGGCACAGCTTGGAACACCAGATATGAGGCTGCCTATCCAGTATGCCCTGTGTTATCCGGAAAGAAGAGTCTTAAATTCACAGAAGCTGGATTTCTATGAACTTACCCAGATAACATTTGAAAAACCTGATATAGATACATTTAAGGGACTGCCATATGCTTATGAGGCAGCAAAAAAAGGAGGAAATATTCCTACTGTGTTTAATGCTGCCAATGAACTGGCTGTAAGCAAGTTCTTAAATGAATCAATAAGATATCTTGATATATATGATATCATAAGATATGCCATGGACAATGTGAGGTATATTGATAATCCTGATGTTGAACATATTCTTACCACAGAGAAAGAAACATACGAATTGATAGAAAGCAGGTGGTAATGTGATTATTAATGCTATTATTGCCATATTAATTATTGGATTTCTTGTTGTGGCTCATGAGTTCGGACACTTTATAGTTGCCAAAGCTAATGGAGTGGCAGTAGTTGAGTTTGCAATTGGTTTTGGTCCACGAATATTCCACATAAAAAAAGGTGAGACAGATTATGCTTTAAGGCTGATTCCTTTTGGTGGTGCCTGCGTCATGCTGGGAGACACCATGATGGATTCAGGTGATACAGATATAGAATATGATGAATCAAGACTGCTCTCATCTAAGTCTGTATGGTCCAGAATCGCCATTGTGATTGCGGGACCAGTTTTTAATTTTATTCTTGCTTTTATATTTGCAGTAATAATTATTGCATCGGTGGGAACAGATCCATGTACTGTGGATGTTGTAGATGAAGGCTCTCCAGCCTATAATGAAGGGCTGCAGATTGGAGATGAAATTGTTAAAATCAACAACAACAAAATTGCATTTTCCAGGGAATATTCATTTTATCAGTATTATCACAGCAAAGATACAATGAATATAACCTATATAAGAAATGGTGAAAAATATACAACCCAGGTTGTACCTGAATATAGAGATTATGATGTGTACAGAATTGGAATAATGGTATCAGGCAATGTTAATATAAGCGAGGTATCAGATAATTCACCTGCCAAGGCAGCAGGAATCAGAAGCGGTGATATTATTCTATCTGTTGATGGACAGAAACTGGAGAATGGCATAATAATATCAGATATAATTGGAGCATCACAGGGAAAGCCTGTAGATATGGTGTTGAACCGTGATGGGAAAGAGATTAATGTCACTGTTACACCGGCTGTTACCAATGTGAAGGAATACTATACCGGATTTGACAGCTATGGGTACAGAGTAAAGAAAGACCCTGCTTCAACAATAGTATGCGCATTCAAGGAAGTGGGATACTGGATTGAAGTGGTAGTGAAAAGCGTTGGAATGATGTTTACCGGACAGGTTGGAATAAACGATTTATCAGGACCTGTTGGAGTTGTAGATTCTGTCAATACAGTTGTGGAACAGGCTAAACCAGAAGGTGCCTGGATGGTAACTCTTAATTTGTTTAATTTTATAGTTATGTTAAGTGCCAATCTGGGGGTAATGAATCTTCTTCCTCTGCCTGCCCTGGATGGCGGAAAACTGATATTCCTAATAATTGAGGCATTGCGAGGCAAACCTGTAAAGCCTGAACATGAAGGAATGGTTCATTTCGTAGGAATGGTGCTTTTAATGATGCTTATGGTTTATGTTATGTTTAAGGATATTGTAAATCTGTTCTGATTAAGATAAGAATATCTGTTTAAGAAATGAGGTTATTATGGATAGAAATCATACAAAAATTGTTCAGATTGGTGACGTTAGAATCGGAGGTGGTAACAGGGTTGCCATCCAGTCTATGACTAATACAAGAACAGAGGATGTACAGGCGACAGTAAAACAGATTCTTGACCTGGAAAAAGCCGGGTGTGATATAGTCCGCTGTACTGTTCCTACTATTGAGGCAGCAAAAGCAATCGGAAAAATAAAAGAGAAGATTCATATACCTCTGGTGGCTGATATTCATTTTGATTACAGAATGGCAATTGCATCCATCGAAAACGGCGCTGATAAAATCCGTATTAATCCGGGTAATATCGGTGGAAAGGATAATATTAAGGCTGTTGTAGAGGCTGCCAGAAGCAGGAATATTCCAATAAGAGTTGGTGTAAACAGTGGTTCGCTGGAGAAGAATATTATTGAGAAATATGGGAAGGTAACTGCAGCAGGTCTTGTGGAAAGCGCACTGGATAAGGTGAGGATGATTGAGGAACAGGACTATGACAATATTGTAATCAGTATAAAATCCTCAGATGTTCTCATGTGTACAGAGGCCTATGAACTCATATCAGATAAAACCAGTTATCCTCTCCATGTTGGAATAACAGAAGCAGGAACAGCATTTGCAGGAACGATTAAATCTTCCATTGGCCTTGGAATGATTCTATCTAAAAATATTGGTGATACAATCCGTGTATCACTGACAGATGACCCTGTTAAGGAAGTTGAGACTGCGAAGATTATCTTAAAGACACTTGGGTTAAGAAATGGTGGTATTGAGATTGTGTCATGCCCTACATGCGGAAGAACAAAGATTGACCTTATTGGGCTGGCATCACAGGTAGAGAAGATGGCGTCTGGTTATGACCTGGATATTAAGGTTGCTGTAATGGGCTGTGTTGTTAATGGTCCTGGAGAGGCTAAAGAAGCTGATATCGGTATTGCTGGCGGGGACGGATGCGGCGTATTGATTAAGCATGGTGAAATTGTTAAGAAAGTTGCAGAGGATGAGCTGTTAGAAACACTTAAGTATGAGCTGGATCACTGGAATGAATAAATGGGGTAGCAGAAAGTGAAGTTTTTTGATGTTTTTCCAAAATTAAGATTACCTGAAGAATTGTCAGCATATCTTTGTGGTGCTGAGGTAGTCAAGGTTACTAAAACCTCAACTAATTCTCTTGCCAGAGTTTATCTTGAGAGCAGCCGGCTTATCAGCAAACAGGTCATATATAAAACAGAAGATGAACTTAAAAAACGTATATTTATTACAAGTAACATGGATGTGCGTATTATTGACAGGTATCATTTATCTTCACAGTATACTCCATCAATGATTATGGAAACTTATTATGACAGTATTTTATTTGAACTTGAGAAATACTGGATTCTGGAATACAACCTTCTGAAAAATTCAACATGGGAGTTTATAGGTGAAGATTCCCTTGAGCTTACGTTGGAGGATGGATTTCTATCACGTACATATGCTGATAATCTGGCAGATTATTTTAAGAAATTATTCTTAAACAGGTTCAGGATGGATATTGATGTGGTGTACAGATACGCCAAAAAGGAAGGAAGCCATTACGAGAAGGAGAATGAGCATAAGCTTAATATACGTGTTGCACAGATTGAACAGAACCTTCTTGCCGGAAGCACCCAATCCGATGGCAACAAGGAAAATACCAGAAAAGATGCTAAAACAGCTGGACCTGAAAAGAGCAAAGATAACGAGAAAAAGCCTGCCTTTCGTGGAGAAGGATTAAATAGCAGTAATATTAAAATCCAACAGAAAGAATATTTTAAAAAGAAACCTGCTAATAACGATGTATTGTTTGGCAGGGATTTTGATGACGATATAATTCCTATAGAACAGATTGATTCTGCAATTGGTGATGTGACTATATCAGGTATGGTTCGCAAGGTTGATGAGCATCCTATACGTAATGAGCGGACAATTCTTTCCTATGACATTACAGATTTTTCAGACACAATCACTGTTAAGATGTTCCTTCAGAATGAGCAGCTGCCGGAAATTAAACAGTTTATTAAAGCTGGGGAATTTTTAAGAATAAAAGGTGCTGCAACACTTGATAAATATGATCAGGAGATTTCTATCACCCATGTAACAGGAATAAGAAAATCTTCTGATACCAGAACTCCAAGAAATGACCTTGCTCTTAACAAAAGAGTTGAACTTCACTGCCATACAAAGATGAGTGATATGGATGGAGTTTCGTCTGTAAAAGACATAATTAAGCAGGCTATCAGATGGGGACATAAGGGAATTGCTATTACAGACCATGGCGTTGTCCAGGCATTCACCGATGCATTCCATCTTATTGGTGATTTGAAGAAGGCTTACAAGAAAAAAGGAGAAAAGCTGGATTTTAAAGTTATCTATGGTGTGGAAGCCTACCTTGTTGATGACACGAAGGAGATTGTTACCAATCATAGAAACCAGAGCCTGGATGATTCGTATGTTGTATTTGACATTGAGACAACAGGTTTTTCAGCTGAACAGGACAGGATTATTGAAATTGGAGCTGTAAAGATTACTAATGGTGTGATAACAGACAGGTTCAGCAGATTCATTAACCCTCTAATTCCAATTCCATTTAGAATTGAGCAGCTTACAGGCATTAATGACTCAATGGTGGTAGGTGAACCTTCTGTTGATGTGGTTCTGCCTGAATTTCTGGAATTCTGTGGGGATGCCTGCCTTGTAGCCCACAATGCCGCATTCGACACAAGTTTTATTATAAGAAATGCAGCTATGCTGGGGATTGAATATGACCCAACATTCCTTGATACTGTAACTTTATCCCAGTTTCTTATGCCTAATCTGCATAATTACAAGCTGGATACTCTGTGTAAACATCTTGGTGTATCTCTTGAAAATCATCACAGAGCGGTAGATGATGCAGAGGCGACAGCAGGAATATATATTAAGCTTATTGAGATGCTTAAAGAAAGAGATGTTTTTGATTTAAAGACATTGAATGAAGTGGGAAAGTTAAGCGAAGATACTATAAAGAAGTTTCATCCATATCATTGTATTATTCTTGCTTCTAATGAAATGGGAAGGATTAACCTTTACAGGCTTATATCAGCTTCTCATCTCACATATTTTAACAGGTTTCCAAAGATTCCAAAGAGCTTGGTAAACCAATACAGAGAGGGACTTATTGTAGGAAGTGCCTGTGAGGCAGGAGAACTTTTCCGCGCCATGATTAATGGACGTTCTGAGGCTGAGATAGCCAAGATTGTAAGCTTTTATGACTATCTGGAGGTACAGCCTATTGGGAATAACCGTTTCATGATTGATAAGGAAGACTGTTACGTTAAAGACGAGGAGGATTTAAGGGAATTAAACAGAAGAGTGGTAAGGCTGGGAGAGAAGTTTAACAAGCCTGTTGTAGCCACCTGTGATGTGCATTTCTTAAATCCGGAGGACGAGATATACAGAAGAATTATTATGGCTGGAAAAGGCTTTGATGATGCAGATAACCAGGCACCTTTATATCTTCATACTACGGAGGAGATGCTGCATGAGTTTGATTATCTTGGAAGTGAGAAGGCATATGAGATTGTAGTTACTAATTCAAATAAAATTCTTGATATGTGCGATACTATCGACCCGGTAAGACCTGATAAGAGGCCACCTGTAATTGAGAATTCTGATGAAATGTTAAGGAAAATCTGTAACGACAGGGCACATGAAATATATGGTGAAACTCTGCCGGATGTTGTTGAAAAGCGTCTGGACAGAGAACTTAATTCCATAATAAACAACGGATATTCCGTTATGTACATTATAGCACAAAAGCTTGTATGGAAATCTAATGATGATGGCTATCTGGTTGGTTCAAGAGGTTCTGTTGGCTCTTCACTGGCTGCCACCATGGCAGGAATTACAGAGGTTAATCCATTAAGTCCTCATTATCTGTGTCCGAAATGTCATTATTATGATTTTGATTCAGAGGAGGTTAAGCAGTTCTCAGGCGGTGCAGGATGCGATATGCCTGATAAGATATGTCCTGACTGTGGACATAAGCTTGATAAAATGGGATTTGATATTCCATTTGAGACATTCCTTGGTTTCAAGGGAAACAAAGAGCCGGATATTGACCTTAATTTCTCTAATGAATACCAGAGTAAAGCTCATTCCTATACAGAGGTTATCTTCGGAAAAGGACAGACATTTAAGGCTGGAACAATTGGTACTGTTGCTGAAAAAACAGCCTATGGATATGTGTTAAAATATTTTGAAGAGAAATCTGAGCGCACAGGTAAGAATCTAATGAAGAGACGGTGCGAGATGGAGAGAATTGCCAGCGGATGTGTTGATATCAGAAGAACCACAGGCCAGCATCCAGGAGGAATTGTTGTACTTCCTATCGGTGATGAAATTCATTCATTTACTCCTGTACAGCATCCAGCCAATGATGTAACTACCAATATTGTAACAACCCATTTCGATTATCACAGTATTGACCACAACCTGTTAAAATTGGATATTCTGGGACATCTTGACCCTACTATGATTAGAATGCTCCAGGATTTAACTGGTATTGACCCTGTGGAGATACCTCTTGATTCTAAAGAGGTAATGTCTTTGTTCCAGAATACACAAGCCTTGGGATTAACACCAGATGATATCGGAGGATGTCCTCTTGGAACTCTGGGAATTCCTGAATTTGGAACAGATTTTGCCATGCAGATGCTTGTGGACGCAAAGCCGAAGTATTTTTCTGACCTGGTAAGAATCTCAGGACTTTCCCATGGTACAGATGTATGGCTCGGCAATGCCCAGGTGCTGTTGAAGGAAGGCAAAGCTACAATTTCAACAGCCATATGTACAAGAGATGATATTATGATATATCTTATCTCCAAAGGAATTGAAAGCGAGACTGCATTTACAATAATGGAAAGTGTCAGAAAGGGTAAGGGCCTTTCAGAGGAGCAGGAAAGCATTATGGTAGAACATGATGTTCCTGACTGGTATATATGGTCATGTAAAAAGATTAAGTACATGTTCCCTAAAGCCCATGCTGCGGCATATGTTATGATGGCGTGGAGAGTGGCATACTGTAAGGTGTTTTATCCATTGGCATATTACTGTGCATATTTCAGTATAAGGGCTGATGCATTTGATTATGAAAAGATGGCCATGGGAAGAGAGAAACTGGAATATTATATTGAGCAGTATAGGAATAAAAAAACAGCAGGTACTATTTCAAACACAGAGGAAGATGAACTTAAGGATATGCGGATAGTCCAGGAAATGTACGCAAGAGGATATAGTTTTACTCCAGTTGATTTATACACTGCCAAGGCAAGAAGCTTCCAGATTATTGATGGCAAGATAATGCCTTCTTTCAAGGTTATTGACAAAATTGGTGAGTCAGCAGGAGAGGGCATTGAAATTGCTGCAAGAAATGGTCATTTTCTGTCAAAGGATGATTTGAGACAGAGAGCAAAGGTTGGACAGTCTGTTATTGATAAGCTGACAGACCTGGGACTTATTAATGACCTTCCTGACAGTAACCAGCTTTCACTGTTTGATTTTTAACAGTTGACTTAAAATACTGGTTTAGTGTATATAATATGTCTAGACAAAAAATTAAGGAGTCAGTTTTATATGTTAAAGAAGTATCTTACTATATTTTTTATTTCCATGGTACCATTGATAGAATTGAGAGGAGCTATTCCGGTATCTCAGGCATACCAGCTTCCTCTCATACAGTCATACATTGTGTGCGTACTTGGCAATATGCTTCCTGTTCCTGTTATCTATCTTTTTGCCAGAAAGGTATTGGAGTGGGGCAAGGATAAAAAGTATATTGGCAGATTTTTTACGTTCTGTATAGAGAAGGGACATAAGGGCGGTGTGAAGCTTAAAGAGAAAGCAGGACAGGGACTGTTTGTGGCATTGCTTTTGTTTGTTGGTATTCCTATTCCCGGAACAGGAGCCTGGACAGGAACACTGGCTGCCAGCTTCCTTGATATGGGATTTAAAAAGAGTGTAATTGCAGTACTTCTTGGAGTGCTTCTTGCAGGAATAATAATGGGAGTTGCCAGCGCAGGGGTATTTACGGCAATATTTAGTTTCTTTTAAAAAAATAAAAAAAGTGCTTGACAAGTATTCTTTTATGAGGTATTATGGTCAAGTACTTGTTGAGGCCAATTGGTCAAGCGGTTAAGACGCCGCCCTCTCACGGCGGAAACAGGGGTTCGATTCCCCTATTGGCTACTGCATATTATTTCTAGAAAGGAGTGGACAGATATGTCCACTCCTTTTACGTAATTATATGTCAGACTTGTACATTACAACTGAATATTATGGAAAGGTGATGTGAATGAGTAAGAGTGAAAGCTATGAAGCAAAAAC
>SAMEA3663175__coassemble_624_pt1 | contig 9214 bp, 5 predicted proteins | sample SAMEA3663175__metabat2_high_PE_014 | metagenome-assembled genome bin SAMEA3663175 (sample SAMEA3663175) | pig gut metagenome | biome: pig gut; feature: pig-associated habitat; material: faeces | place: Denmark | collected 2012 | reverse complement strand
TGTGGGCTGTGAACTGCAGAGGAAGAGAATTGAGTGTGCAATCATGATTAAGGCTGCTTTGGCCGATGAATAGGAGGAGTTATTTTTATGAAGTACGGAAAAGGTAAGAAGATTACCTATTCGCTGTTAGTAATCGCATTAGCTGTATTTCTTACAGTTGCGGTTGTATTTGGTTTGAATGATGGTTATGGTGGAGCAAGAGCTATTGATCTTGGTCTTGACCTTGCCGGTGGTGTAAGTATTACATATGAGATTCAGGAAAGCAATCCAAGCACTCAGGATATTAATGATACAATATCTAAGCTTGAGAAGCGTGTGGAGGGCAAGAGTACAGAATCCCAGGTATATGTGGCTGGTGATAACAGAATCACTGTAGAGATTCCTGGTGTTACAGATGCTAATGCTATTCTTGAGGAATTAGGAACACCTGGTTCTCTTGAATTCCTTGACAGTACAGCTTATTCAGCATTTACAAGTGGTTCAGATTACACACCACTTCTTACAGGTTCTGATGTTAAGTCTGCGCAGGCTTATACTAATACAAGTTCTACAGAGAAGACACCATATGGCGTAGAGCTTACATTTACAGATGAGGGTTCTGCTAAATTCGAGCAGGCGACAAGTGACAATCTGGGAAGTCCTATTTATATCGTATATGATGGAGATGTTGTAAGTGCTCCAACAGTTCAGACTGTTATATCAGGTGGTACAGCAACAATCACAGGTATTGAGTCATTCGAAGCAGCAGATAATCTTGCTGTATTTATCAGAGTTGGTTCAATTCCTCTTACGCTTAATGAAGTAAGCTCTAACATTGTAGGCGCACAGCTTGGTTATAATGCAATCCAGACAAGCCTTATTGCAGCTATCATCGGTCTTGCGATTCTTTGCATCTTCATGATTGCTGTATACAGAATTCCTGGCGTTGTTGCATCCATTGCATTATGGATTTATTCAGCTATGGTTCTGTTCCTGGTAAGCGTATATGATATTACCCTTACTCTTCCAGGTCTTGCAGGTCTTATCCTTGGCGTGGGTATGGCAGTAGATGCCAACGTAATTATATATTCACGTATACGTGAGGAGATTGGTGCTGGTAAGTCAACAGAGGGAGCGATTCTTTCAGGTTATAGTAAGGCTACATCAGCAATTGTCGATGGTAACGTTACAACACTTATTGCTGCAGTAGTTCTTTATATATTTGGTTCTGGTCCTATCAAGGGATTTGCCATGACTCTTGGCCTTGGTATTATTGTATCAATGTTTACAGCCCTTGTTATTACTAAGGTTATTATGAAGCTTTTCTACAACTTTGGTATTCAGGATCCAAAGTGGTATGGAAAGACAATCCACAAGAAGAAGTTCAACTTCCTTAATATCCGCAGATGGTGCTTTATTGGTTCAGCAGTTGTAATTCTTGCAGGATTTGTGACAATGTTTGTAAACAAGTCAATGGGTAACTATGCTCTTAATTTTGGACTTGATTTCGTAGGTGGAACAACATCTACATTTACATTCCAGGAAGATTACTCACAGAGTGAGATTGAAAATGGAATTATTCCTCTTATCAAAGAAGCAACAGGTGTCAGCCAGGTTCAGCAGCAGAAGGTAAAGGAAAGCACACAGGTTACATTTAAGACTAATGTTTTAAACCTTGAGCAGAGAGAGGCAGCTGAAAATGCTGTTATTGCCAAATATCCAATTAAGGATGGCTCAATTGTTGAGACTAATACAATTGGTGGTTCAGTAAGTGCCACAACTAAGAGAAGCGCATTTATCTCAGTTATAATTGCTACAATCTTTATGCTTGTATACATTTTCGTAAGATTCCGTGATATTAAGTTTGCTCTTGCAGCTGTTATTGCGTTAATCCACGATGTTTTAGTTGTTCTTGCATTCTATGCTGTTGCCAGAGTTAACGTTGATACAACATTCATTGCATGTATGCTTACTATTGTAGGTTACTCAATTAATGCTACTATCGTTATTTTTGATAGAATTCGTGAGCTTCTTAAGACAGCTAATAAGAAGACTAATATTACAGACCTTGTAAATGAAGCTATTGGAAGTACATTTACAAGAACTGTTAATACATCATTGACAACATTTATTATGCTCCTCTGCTTATTCATATTAGGAGTATCTTCAGTAAGACTGTTTGCCCTTCCACTTATGGTCGGTGTAGTAGTTGGTGCATACTCATCAGTATTTATCACAAGTGCAGTTTGGTATGTTCTTGGTGGTAAGAAGAGAGGTATCGTAACTGAGGAGAAGAAGCAGGAGAAGCCTGTTATCGGTGAAGACGGAGCACAGGTTTAACAATATAGTTTTATGGATTAAAGGCGCACTGAAAATGTGCGCCTTTTTTTCGAGCAAAAGGAGATAATAGCAAAAGGAGATAATATGAGCAAATGGATGGTATATGGCAAGAAAGCAGACTTTAAGGCCATAGGAGACAGATTCGGTGTAGATCAGGTTGTTGCAAGAATTGCAAGAAACCGTGGCAATGAGACAGAGCAGGATTTTGATATGTATTTTAATAAGACAACGGACTCAATACACAATCCGGCACTGCTTAAGGATTCTGTCAAGGCTGTGGATATTCTTGCAAAGAAAATCAAAGATGGCAGAAAAATACGTATTGTAGGTGATTATGATATTGATGGTGTCTGCTCCACAACCATTCTTCTTAAAGGACTTAAAGCAGCCGGAGCTCAGGCAGACTACCGTGTGCCGGAGAGAGTGGCAGACGGATATGGAATTAACATAAATATAATTGATGAGGCAATAGATGCCGGAATAGATACCATTCTGACTTGTGATAACGGAATATCAGCCATGGAACAGGTGGCTTACGGAAAGGATAAAGGACTTACTATAATCATTACAGACCATCACTCAATTCCATTTGAACTGACGGATGATGGCGTAACAAAGCATTTTCTGATTCCACCAGCAAATGCAGTGGTGGATGCAAATCAGGAAGAATGCCGGTATCCATTTAAGTATATGTGTGGTGCAGGGGTTGTTTACCAGCTGATAAGAATGTTGTTCATGCGTGTTGAATACCCGGATTTCGAATTCAGTACAGGTGATACAGACTGTAATTTCCACAACCATCTGTCAGATGAGAAGAAAAGGCTTCTTAATGAATTACGTCAGCTGGCTGCCATAGCCACTGTAGGAGATATTGTAGATTTGCTTGATGAAAACAGACAGATTGTAAAATATGGCTTGTCCACCATGGAAGATACTGACAATATGGGGATTAGAGCACTGGCAGAGGCATGTCAGGTTGACCTTGGCAAGCTTTCTTCTTATCATATTGGTTTTATTCTCGGTCCCTGTCTTAATGCTTCAGGAAGGCTGGATACTGCCAGAAAAGCAGTTGACCTTCTTAATACCCAGTTATGGGATGAAGCTGTAAGACTGTCCCAGGAACTTAAAGCACTTAATGATGAGAGAAAAGACATTACAGAAAAGGGGTTTGCTGAGGCTGTTAATCTTATAGAGAATTCCAGTCTTCTTAATGACAAGGTTCTGGTTGTGTATCTTCCAGACTGCCATGAGAGTATAGCCGGGTTAATTGCTTCAAGGGTTAAGGAACGTTACTACAGACCAACATTTGTGATAACAGATTCATCAGATGGGGCAAAAGGTTCAGGGCGTTCAATTGAAGGGTATAATATGGCAGAGGAACTTAACAGAGTAAGGCATCTTCTGACAAAGTTTGGTGGACATCCTATGGCCGCCGGTCTTTCCCTGGAAAAAGACAGGATAGATGAATTCAGAAAAACTATTAATGACAACATGAACCTTCCAGATGAGACTTTCATTCCTGTAAGATGGATTGATGTACCTATGCCTTTGGGATACGTGACCTACAATCTTATCCAGCAGATTAACAGTCTTGAACCATTTGGCAAAGGCAACGAGAAGCCTGTATTTGCTGACAGGGATCTGCTTGTGAAGAATGCAAGGATTGTGGGAAAGAATAACAATGTACTCCAGTTAACATTAGAAGATGAACAGGGGAACATATTCAAAGGAATTAAGTTTAATTCATCTATTGATGAGGTACCGGTAACGGGACAGAAGATTGGAATAGTGTACTATCCTGATATTAATGAATTCAACGGAACCCGTTCTATCCAGTTTGTAATCTCTGAGTGGAAGTAAGGGGTACCTGTGCTACGGCTCTGATTGTGAAAGGCTGGCTGTATGGGATTGGCTGTAGGTAAGCACTGAACTGCTGCTGTAGGTGCCTTATACATGAAGTTGGAACATTTAGAAGAAATCTTAGCGCTGCGGCATGTATGGATTACACTTCGCCACCAATGGGGCAACTGTTTGAAGCCCGTAGGGCTGAGTTTTGAACCATTGGTGAAATAAGCGAGTGTAATTCATATATGCCGCAACGGTTAGATTTTCTTCGTCGTTCCAACTTCATGTATAAGGCACCTACGACAGCAGTTTAGTGCTTACCTACAGCCAATCTCATACAGCCAATCCCATACAGCCAGCCTTTCACACAGTTCCATCCTGCAGTGATATCTCAGGCTGCACTTCCATTATAGCCATCACCAAAGAAGTCATTATACCACACAAGGAACATATATACAGTCCATATCTTCCTTGAATTATCAGCTTTACCTTCCTTGTGCTCATCAAGATACTGCACAAGAATATCAGTGTTAAAGAATTCCTTAGCCGCATCACTTGTAAATGCTGCTTTAATCCTGTTGTAGTATTTCTCATCCTTAATCCAGATTCTTATAGGAACAGGGAATCCCAGCTTTTTCTTCTCAGCAACCATATCCGGCAGATATCTGTTGGCAGCCAGTCTCATTGCATACTTGGTGTTGTGCTGGTTAACCTTGTATTTTGTAGGAATATGTCTTGCTACTTCGAATACCTCCTTGTCAAGGAATGGAACACGTACCTCCAGAGAGTGCGCCATGCTCATCTTGTCAGCCTTAAGAAGAATATCTCCGATAAGCCAGAAATTAATATCAATGTACTGCATCTTAGTAACATCATCCAGATTCTTAACCTTGTCATAGAAAGGCTTTGTAAGTTCTGTGTGAGGGTATTTTCCTGTTGGATTCTTAAGAAGCTTCTCCCGTTCCTTTTCGTTGAACATGAATGCATTTCCGATGAAACGCTCCTCCACACTCTTGCTTGCCCTTACAAGATAGTTCTTTCCCTTGAACTTAAATGGCATGGCAGATGCAGCATTTGCAAGACCTGTTCTTAATCCCTGTGGAAGCTTCTGGAATTTTTCAAGGTCAAGAGGCTCATGGTAGATATTATATCCGCCAAAGAATTCGTCAGCACCTTCACCTGACAGAGAAACCTTAACATGCTTTGCAGCTGTCTGGCTTACAAAGTACAGAGCGATAGCAGCAGGGTCAGCTAAAGGCTCGTCCATATGATACTGAATTTTAGGAATCGCATCCCAGTATTCCTCGCTGGAAACCAGTTTGCTGTAGTTGTCAATCTGGATTTTGTCAGACAATGCCTTGGCATAGCTGATTTCGTTATATTTCTCGTAATCAAATCCTACTGTAAATGTCTTATCCCCATTAAACGTAGCTGCTACATAGCTTGAATCAACACCACTTGAAAGGAAGGAACCAACCTCCACATCACTGATTTTGTGATGCTCAATAGAATCCTTCATGACATTGTCAATGTCGTCAACCCACTCATCAAGGGTTTTGCCTTCATCTGGTTCAAATACAGGCTCCCAGTAACGCTTGATATTAAGGTCGCCATTGTGGAAAGTAAGGTAGTGGGATGGCATGAGCTTATATATTCCCTTAAAAAATGTCTCATCAAGAACAGAGTACTGGAATGTAAGGTAGTTCTCCAGAGCTACAGTATTAACCTGTTTCTTGTAGGCAGGGTGCTCAAGTATACTTTTAATCTCTGAGGCATATATAAGCTGTCCGTCACATACTGCATAGTACAGAGGTTTGATTCCGAAATAATCTCTTGCTGCAAATATTGTTTCCTTCTGGCTGTCCCAGATAACAAATGCAAACATACCACGGAGACGGTTTAACATATCTTCACCATATTCTTCATATGCGTGGATTAAAACCTCAGTATCAGAGTTGTTGGCAAAGACATGACCCTTGGCAATAAGCTCCTGTCTTAATTCCATGTGATTATATATTTCACCATTAAATGTAATAACTATTTTCTTATTCTCATTGAACATGGGTTGGCTTCCATTATCAAGGTCAATAATACTCAGTCTTCTGAATCCAAGATAAGCCTTGTCATCAATATACTGCCCTGCACTGTCAGGCCCTCTGTGGGCGATTCTGTCCATCATTCTGGTAAGCACTTCTTTACCATTTTCAAGATAGCCTGTAAAACCTGCAAATCCACACATTCTTATTTCCTCCATATATGCTTATGTTAATAATGTGAGTGTCAGGAGATTTCCCACACTCTACTGATTACGAATTGCTCCGTTAAAATTTATTATAACTCTAAACTGGAATTATATCAGACAAAAACCCAGTTTACAAGAAGATATCCTTTGACCAGATAAATAATATGTGATATTATGTCATTAATTTTTAATATTAATCTAAGTTGGAAAGGGAAAAAGTGGTATTATGAGTAGAATTAAAATGACAACTCCATTGGTTGAGATGGACGGAGACGAGATGACAAGAGTACTGTGGGGCCTTATTAAGGATGAACTTCTCACCCCATATATTGATCTTAATACTGAATATTATGATCTTGGGCTTGAACACAGAAATGAAACTAATGACCAGGTCACAGTTGATTCTGCTGAGGCCACTAAGAAGTATGGTGTTGCTGTAAAATGTGCCACAATCACACCTAATGCAGCGAGAATGACAGAGTACAACTTAAAGGAGATGTATAAGAGTCCTAACGGAACAATCAGAGCAATTCTTGACGGTACAGTTTTTCGTGCTCCAATTATTGTGAATGGCATTGAGCCATACATTAAGACATGGAAGAAGCCTATTACAATTGCCAGACATGCCTATGGAGATGTGTACAAGGGTGTGGAGATGAAGATTCCAGGCAAGGGCAAGGCAGAGCTTGTATTCACAGATGAGAATGGCAATGAGTCAAGAGAGACAATACATGACTTTGATGGTCCTGGAATTATCCAGGGTATGCATAATAAGTGTGATTCTATAGAAAGCTTTGCAAGAAGCTGTTTTGCATTTGCTCTGGAAACCAAGCAGGATCTCTGGTTCAGTACCAAGGATACTATCTCTAAGAAGTATGACCACACATTTAAGGATATTTTCCAGGATATATATGATAAGGAATATGCTGATAAGTTCAAAGCTGCCGGAATAGAATATTTCTATACACTTATTGATGATGCAGTTGCCAGAGTAGTACGTTCAGAGGGTGGATTTATCTGGGCATGTAAGAATTATGATGGAGACGTAATGAGTGATATGCTTGCAACAGCATTTGGTTCTCTTTCAATGATGACTTCAGTTCTTGTATCACCTCATGGCTATTATGAGTATGAGGCTGCTCATGGAACAGTACAGAGACATTATTACAAGCACCTGAAGGGCGAGGAGACATCAACTAATCCAATCGCAACAATATTTGCATGGACAGGAGCCCTGCGCAAGAGAGGCGAGCTTGATAATATTCCTGAACTTATGGATTTTGCTGATAAGCTGGAGCAGGCATGTATTAAGACAATTGAAGATGGCAGGATGACTAAGGACCTTGCACTTATCACAACACTTAAAGATCCTGTAACATGTAACACACAGGATTTCATCAAAGAGGTCAGAAAGACTCTTGATTCTTTGTTGTAATAATAAGTAATTTGTATATCAGGAGAGTGGCAAAAGTATTTTTGCCACTCACATTAATTAGAACAGGGGGAAACGATGTTAGATTTCACTTTTAGAGGAATGTCTATAGGACAGTTTTTAATATGGTTTTATATATATAGTTTTCTTGGCTGGGCAATGGAATGTGTTGTCATAAGGATTCAGCTTGGAAGATGGGAGAACAGGGGATTTGCAAGACTACCGTTCTGTGTAATCTATGGATTCGGAACATTTATAGCATTTAATATTTTTAAACCAATTGAGCATAATTATATTGCGCTTTTTATTCTGGGAAGCATATGTGCCACGGCTTTTGAGTACGCAACTGCACAGGTAATGCTTAAGCTTTTCGGAAAAGTATGGTGGAATTATGACCACCGTCCATTCAATTATAAGGGGATTCTCTGTCTTGAGAGTACTATTGCATGGGGAGTTTTGTGTATTACCATATTCGGAGTAATTAATTACTTCGTACAGGAAGCAGTTTTTTTAATAAATGAGCGGATTGCACTTTATCTGGGATTTGGTCTGGTATGTGCATATTTACTTGATTTCGGAACGAATTTTATTAACCGTCTTAATCTGCCGGGAATAGATGAGAGTAATACCCAGTCATTATTGGCTAGAATCAGGAGAAGATAAGATTTAAAGAATGCTTTGTGGTATCGGGGAGACCTTCAGAAGACTGAAGGACAGTGGTAGAAAGATAATATTATTCGAACTTGTGTACAAGCTGGGTGCCACAGCCATAGTCTACCCGCTTCTTATCCTGATGCTTGAAGGTCTGCTTGCGGCTTCAGGAGTAAATTATCTCACTAATGAATATATAGTGAAGATTCTTGCAAATCCATTCACGTGGTGTGTCGCTTTTGTTGCTCTTATAGTATTTGTTGCTTATTGTGTATACGAAATGTCTTATCTGCTGGTCTGCTTTGAATCTCAGAGGCAGGCATGCAGTGTCAGTATGATGGATATTGCATGGACGGCATTAAAGAATATGAGGGGAATTGTGGACGTTCACAGATTACCACTGGTTCTTTACTATTTCATATCTCTTGTGGCAGTTAATATCGTGGTTATCTGTAATCTTGTGCTTTCCGAAACAACACGTAACGTGCTTAGAATGTACATTTTCAATGGGATTAGCGTATTGAGGTGGATAATTGTGGCTCTTCTTACTGCCATGTTTATCTATGTAATTCCAAGAATATTTGTATTCTGTATATCTCTGCTTACGGGAGTAAATGTCAAACAGGCATGTAACAGGAGCAGAAGCCTTGTAAGGAAGAATTTGTTTAAGGTTCTTGGTTCTTTACTTGTCTATAATTTGTCGGTACTTATTGTTATTTTTGTTT
>SAMEA3663175__coassemble_606_pt1 | contig 9374 bp, 8 predicted proteins | sample SAMEA3663175__metabat2_high_PE_014 | metagenome-assembled genome bin SAMEA3663175 (sample SAMEA3663175) | pig gut metagenome | biome: pig gut; feature: pig-associated habitat; material: faeces | place: Denmark | collected 2012 | reverse complement strand
ATGATGGCTCCGTCCATTTTGATGGAAGAGTTATGCCTCATTATCATTTTCAGTGTACCAGCTGTAAAAGGATATATGATATTGATTTTACTGAGGAACTGGAAAGTAAGGAGAAGGAGCTGCTTGATAGTGTCAATGCAGAATTTGACGGATGTATTAAGGGAAGCAGTGCTTTTTTCTATGGTCTGTGTAAAGAGTGTCAGGAGAATTTAACAGATAATAAAATAATTATTTGACATTTAAAATACACCGTGATATATTAGTTTCAGAAATAGTAATCATTTCTATTTTGAATGATAATTTTTAAGAAAAGGAGATTATTTTTATGAAGTTTGTATGTTCAGTTTGTGGATATGTATATGAAGGCGAGAAGGCTCCAGAGTTCTGTCCAGTATGTAAGGCTCCAGCAGAGAAGTTTACAGTTCAGGCTGGTGAGAAGGTTTGGGCTTCAGAGCATGTTGTAGGTGTTGCTCAGGGCGCAAGTGAAGATATTATGGCTGATTTAAGAGCTAATTTTGAAGGTGAGTGCACAGAGGTTGGTATGTACCTTGCTATGGCTAGAGTTGCTCACAGAGAAGGATATCCAGAGATTGGTTTATACTATGAGAAGGCTGCCTGGGAAGAGGCTGAGCATGCTGCAAAGTTTGCTGAGTTACTTGGAGAGGTAGTTACAGATTCAACTAAGAAGAATCTTGAGATGAGAGTAGATGCTGAGAATGGCGCTACAGCTGGTAAGACAGACCTTGCTAAGAGAGCTAAAGCAGCTAACCTTGATGCAATCCATGACACAGTACATGAGATGGCCAGAGACGAGGCAAGACACGGTAAAGCATTCGAGGGATTATTAAAGAGATACTTTGCGTAAGCTACAAGCCATGCAAAATGGTTAAAAAATCCGCCCTGCAAGTTTACTTGTGAGGGCGGAATTTTTAACCATTTTATAGGGCGCCAGCCCGACAGCGAGAAGGAGCCGAAGGCGGATTTGAGCTGGCATGGCGAAATTTTATTATCTTTTTTTGAACAATATATACTTTTTGGGCAAAATAATTTATAATGTCATCTATGATTACCGGTAAAAAGAAGAAATATATATTATTCTACCGGCTGAGACGACAGTATATTTAAGGAGAAGATATGAAAAAGATAGTAAAGAAATATACAGATACCCCTTTGATTTTAAGGATTTTGACAGGATTAATAATCGGAGTTTTGTTTGGCATATTTTTGCCACAGGCAGATTTCATAAAGGTATTCGGTGAAGTTTTCGTCGGTGCATTAAAGGCGATTGCTCCAATTCTGGTGCTTGTTCTGGTTATTAGCTCACTGGCAAGTGCAGGAAAAGGGATTGGAAAACGATTCTCCATGGTTATATGGTATTATATGCTCAGTACATTAATAGCAGCAGTATGTGCAGTTTTTGTCAGCTATATGTTCCCTGTTATTATTCCACTTGCAAACACAGCAGTTGAGCAGAGTGCCCCAACAGGACTTGGGGAGGTGTTCCGTACACTGTTAAATAACATGGTTGCAAATCCTGTGTCAGCGCTTATGAATGCTAATTATGTAGGGATTCTTACATGGTCGGTTATAATTGGACTTGCAGTCAGAAGTAAAGCTTCAGAAGGTACAAAAAATGTTTTAAGTGATTTGTCAACTTCTGTATCAACGGTAGTAGGATGGGTGATTCAGCTTGCTCCTATAGGAATTATGGGACTGGTATATGGATCTGTAAGTGAGAATGGTATTGAGATATTTACTACTTATGGCAAGCTTTTAGCGGTATTGCTGGGCTGTATGCTTATGGTAGCACTGGTTGTAGATCCATTTATTATTGGCATCTCACTGAAGAGAAATCCATATCCATTGGTATTACGTTGTTTTAAAGAATCAGGTCTTACAGCATTCTTTACAAGAAGTTCGGCAGCTAATATTCCAGTTAACATGAAGTTGTGTGAAGATTTAGGTCTGGATAAGGAATACTATTCAGTTGCAATTCCTCTTGGAGCTACGATTAATATGGACGGAGCAGCAATTACTATTACGGTAATGTCTCTCGCGGCGGCTTTCTCACAGGGAATTGAGGTTAACATTCTAGTTGCAATTATTCTTAGTTTCGTGGCAACTCTGGGAGCCTGTGGAGCGTCAGGAGTAGCAGGTGGTTCGCTTCTTTTGATTCCAATGGCATGTTCTCTTCTTGGTGTATCACAGGATGTTGCAATGCAGATGGTAGGAGTTGGTTTCATTGTTGGAGTTGTTCAGGATTCTTTAGAAACAGCAATCAACTCATCAGGTGATGTAATGTTTGCTGCAACAGCAGAGTTCAGGGAGTGGTTAAAGGAAGGAAAAGAAGTTAAGTTCTAACAAAGGAAAATAATAATAATCCCCAGGTTAAGTAACTGTAGACGGCACTTTTATTATTTTACTTAAGCCTTTAATGCCGGTTTGGCTTTTAGGAATATATATAATATACGTTGGAGGAAAGTAATATGAACGTAATGATGAGTGACATTATCAATAGTCCGCTTCTGCTTACACTTGTAATAATCGGACTGCTGTACATAGTGGGATTTTCACTTGTGTATCTGAAAAAAGCTTGTAAAAGGTGTATCGAGCTTGGAATTACTAAAGAAGAAATCAAGAAGGTTATCAAATCAAGCTGCGTATTCTCAATAGTTCCAAGTCTTTCAATTGTTGTAGGTTTATTTGTACTTATATCTGTGCTTGGTACAGTGTGGTCATGGTGGAGACTTTCAGTTATAGGTTCTTTATCATATGAAACTATGATTGCCGGAAGCGTATCTACTGCACTTGGATTTGACTCGACGGCAGAGATGCTCTCAAATGCAACAGGTCAGCAGTTTGGTGTTGTCATGATTCTTATGAGTATTGGTATGCTCAGTGGTTTCCTTATCCTTATTCCATTTGGAAAGAAGCTCTCAATGAGTGTTAATAAGACAGAGAATTCAAGTGACTGGAAGCATGTATTCAGTGGAGTGTTTATGCTCTGTATGTTCGCTGTTTATATTCCGGTTCTTCTTATCGGAGATACAATACAGGCTTGCGTAATGCTTACAGGTCTTGTTGTTGCTGTAGCTCTTGGAATATTTGCCAAGAATCCAAAGCTTCGCTGGCTAGGAGATTTTATTATGGCATTTTCAATGATAGCAGGTATGGCATCTTCGATTTTGTGGGTTAAGCTGTTTGGTTAGGAGGGGAGTAATATGAGTAAGAATAATAAAAATGAGATGGATTCCTTTCAGGCATGGTGTCACAGATGGGGAAGAGTAGGTACTGTAATTGCACTGGCATATATGATTGCCCTTCCTTTCATAGTTCTTGGAGTATATGGCTGCATGCCAACACTGGGTATGGTATTTAATGTTGCAACATTTGGAATACTTCTTATATACATTCCTGTAGGATTTTCAGAAGCAATTACATATACACCAATACTTGGTTCGGCATCGTATCTTACATTTATAACAGGTAACATTATGAACCTTAAGGTTCCATGTGCAGTTAATGCCATGAATATAACCAAGAAAGAGCCTAATACACCGGCAGGTGAGGCTATTGCTTCAGTGGCTGTTGCTGTCTGCTCAATTATGACTGTTGTTCTCCTTGCACTTGCTGCACTTCTTAGTACATGGATTAGTCCAATATTTGAGCTTCCTGCAGTTAAGACTGCTTCAGGATACCTGATTCCTGCATTATTTGGTTCATTGACACTGGGACTTTTCGCCAGTACTAATACTGGAAAGAAGGTTGTTAAGAATGGTCTGGCAGGTGTTATTCCTGTAATTGTAATCGTTGCAATTCTTGCACTTGTAGTAAGAGTCTCAAGTGGTGGTTCTTTATTCGGAGCTGTAGGTTTCATCATCATTATTATGCTTCCTGTAGCAATTCTTTCATCATGGATTATGTGGAAGAAGGGTGTTATCAAAGTAGTTGATAAGGAAGAGAAGAAAGCTGAGTAATCAGCAATTTAGTATATAATAATTTGGAATAATATTCTGGCTTGTAAATTCTCTCACAAGGTTAACAATCTTTATACATGTTCCGATATATAGTATGATAATCCATTCTGCCGCCATTTTGGGGCGGCAGAGTGAATTTATAACTAAATAACATTTCAACTAACAGCTATTAGGTAAACGGATTTACCGAATTCGCTTAGAAAGGAGTCTATTATGAAGATAGCAAACAGTTCAGTTGTAATGGCATCGGGACACCAGGAGAGTTCTTATTCTTATAAGAAGTCTGTAACTATGGAAGCAGTTAAATCTTCAGATTTACCCGGTGCAATTCTAACATTATCCGCAGAGGCGGAAGGAAAATCCTTCGTAGAAAGTATGGAGGAGTACAAGGAACAAAAGAAAGAAGAAGCTGCCAGAAAGAAACAGGAAAATGAACAAAAGTACGCTGATTCTATGGCAGAACAGCTTCGCAAGTTACAGAAATCAGGCTCACTTAATCTGGAGATGTCTGATGAGTACAGAATGAAGCTGGAATTACTAAAACGTCTATTTCAAATGTTGACCCGTGGAAGAGCGTTGGATGACAGTGGGAATTTAACGCAGGATTCTCCGGAGATTCTGGATTTAAGGTCTCCTTCATACAGAATAGGGACTGAATCGTCAAGCACAAGTGCGTCTGTTAAATCCTTTGGTTCAATATCTATCGGAACAGGCAGCTCTGGTACTACATGGCAAAGGGTAACTGCTACTTCGGGATTCGTAAGTGAGTCAGAGTCTGTTGCTTTTGCATCATCTGGTATGGTTAAGACCCAGGATGGAAGAAGTATTGATTTTAACATAGAAGTTTCTATGTCCAGAGCATTTACAAGTCAGATTAACACCTTAACAACACAAAACTATATAAAAACAGATCCTCTTGTAATTAATCTGGACACAGATATTGGCAGCGTTACTGACCAGAAATTCCTGTTTGACCTGGATTCTGACGGAGATGAAGAGGAGATTTCATTTGCAGGAAAGGGCAGTGGATTTTTAGCTTTAGACAGAGATGGCGACGGGCGTATAGGTGATGGCTCGGAACTGTTTGGAACCAAGAGTGGTGACGGATTTAAGGACCTTGCTGCTTTCGATGAAGATGGCAACGGATGGATTGATGAGAATGACAGTATCTATTCTAAACTTAAGGTGTGGACAAAGGATGAAGATGGAAATGATTATCTGATAAACCTTAAGGATGCAGATGTAGGTGCAATATATCTCGATAATGTTGATACACAGTTCAGTTTAAAAGACGGGAATAACAGGCTGAATGGAGAGATTAAAAAGACCGGTATATATCTTCATGAGAGTACTGGCGCAGCAGGTACCCTGAATCATATTGATTTAGCAGTTTAAAAATGGTAATGGTAATAATACAGCCGATATGATATAATGTCCACATTGGCAGTTCGCCATATTCTGAATGAAAAGGCGGACTGCCTCTGTTTCGTATTGGAGGAATTATATGAAAAAGAACAAGATAAGTATTATTAGCATAGTAGTGGTTCTGATGGCTGTGGCTGTTCTGGGCATCGTATCCCTTTTTTCGGAAAGTGTACCTTCCCCATCAACTTATGCCACATTCTGGTCGTTGGTGCCACCTTTGGTTGCCATTACACTGGCTCTGATTACCAAAGAGGTGTACAGTTCACTTTTCATAGGAATTGTTGTGGGCGGTGTGTTTGCTGCTAATTTTAATTTCGAAGGAACAGTTAACACCATATTTCACGATGGAGTCGTTGGAGTTCTTACAAGCAGCTATAATGTAGGTATTCTTATATTCTTAGTAATTCTTGGTGCCATGGTTGCTCTGATGAATAAAGCAGGTGGCTCAAAAGCCTTTGGTATATGGGCTTCCAAACATATTAAATCAAGACGTGGCGCACAGCTGGCTACTATTGTTCTGGGTGCACTGATATTCATTGATGACTATTTTAACTGCCTCACAGTGGGTAGTGTTATGAGGCCTGTTTCTGACAAGTTTAAGATATCAAGAGCCAAGCTGGCTAATATTATTGATTCAACAGCAGCACCAATATGCATTATAGCACCTATTTCCTCATGGGCAGCGGCTGTTGCAGGATTTGTTGATGGAGAGGATGGACTTGCTCTCTTTGTCAGGGCCATACCTTATAATTTTTACGCAATACTCACTATAGTTATGATGGTTGGAATAGTTCTTATGAACGCTGAATTTGGTCCAATGGCTGTTCATGAGAAGAATGCAGTTAATGGAGACATATTCTCTGATGGAAAGAATCATGACAGTGACATTGAGCAAGAAGATAATCCACAGTCCCATGGTAAGGTTATTGACCTGTTAATCCCTATTATAAGTCTTATTGTGTTCTGTGTAATTGGAATGATTTATACAGGCGGATTCTTCTCCGGCGAGGACTTTATAACAGCCTTTTCACAGAGTGATGCATCAGTGGGACTGGCACTGGGAAGCTTCTTTGCACTGGTAGTCACAATATTCTTATATTGCGTTAGAAATGTACTGGATTTCAAGAGCTGCATGGATTGTATTCCAGAAGGATTTAAATCAATGGTTCCGGCAATTCTTATCCTGACATTTGCGTGGACATTAAAGGGAATGACAGATATTCTTGGGGCAAAGGAATTCGTATCAGTTGCCATGAAATCAGTTTCAGGAAGCTTTATGAATTTCCTGCCAGCAGTTATATTTATTGTTGGCTGCCTGATTGCCTTTGCTACAGGAACTTCATGGGGAACCTTCGGTATTCTTATCCCTATTGTTGTTGACGTATTCCAGAGCACTAATTATGAACTTATGATTATATCAATTTCTGCATGTATGGCAGGTGCGGTATGTGGAGACCACTGCTCACCTATATCGGATACAACAATTATGGCTTCGGCAGGAGCCCAGTGTAATCACGTTAACCACGTATCAACACAGCTTCCTTATGCAATGGTTGCAGCAGCTGTGTCCTGCGTTAGTTATATAATGGCTGGATTTATACAGAATGCTTTCATATCACTGCCTATTGCAGTGGCTCTTATGATTGCGGTTCTTGTATTAATCAAGCGTGTGCGGAAAGAAGCATAGAATATTAAAACTTTTATTGAAAAGGAGAGATGAAAAATGAGTAAGATTGAGATTTCGGATGCAGTCCGTTATATTGGATGTGATGATCATTCTATTGATTTATTCGAAAGTCAGTACAAGGTACCTAATGGAGTTTCTTATAATTCATATCTTATACTTGATGAGAAAATTGCAATTATGGATACTGCAGATGCGAGAGTTACAGATGAGTGGTTTGCAAATCTTGACAGGGAGCTTTCAGGAAAAACTCCTGATTATCTGGTTGTTTCTCATATGGAGCCTGACCATGCATCTAATATTAAGAAGGTATGTGAAAAATATCCTGATATGAAGATTGTTGGTAATGCCAAGACATTTGCAATGATACCACAGTTCTTTGATATCGATATAAGCCAGCGTAAGGTTGAGGTTAAAGAAGGAGATACCCTTACACTTGGCAAGCATGTTCTTACATTTGTGATGGCACCAATGGTTCACTGGCCAGAGGTAATGGTAGAGTATGAAAGCACAGAAAAGATTCTTTTTTCAGCTGATGCTTTCGGTAAGTTTGGTGCACTTGATGTGGATGAAGAGTGGCTTGGTGAGGCAAGACGTTACTTTATCAATATTGTTGGTAAGTATGGCAATCCTGTACAGGCACTTTTAAAGAAGGCTGCTAATCTGGATATAAGTATTATTGCCCCACTTCACGGACCAGTATTGAAGGATAATATTGGTTTCTATATTGACAAATACAATACATGGTCAACCTACACACCTGAAGAACAGGGAGTTACAGTTGCATATGCTTCAATTCATGGTAACACAGCTGCTGTTGCAAAGAAGATGGCAGAGATTATTGAAGAAAAAGGACATAAGGTTAACGTATTTGACCTTTCAAGATGTGACATGTCAGCTGCGGTAGCCAGTGCATTCCAGTATGATAAGCTGGTTCTGGCTGCACCTACATATGATGCAGGCATATTCCCTCCTATGGAAGATTTTCTTCTTCACCTTAAGAGCAAATCTTTCCAGAACAGAGATGTAGCTGTTATTGAGAATGGTTCATGGGCTATAACAGCAGGAAAGCTTATGACAGGTTATGTTGAAGGCTTTAAGGGCTGTACAGTCAAGGGAATGGTTACAGTCAAATCTGCAATGAAGGATTCAACAGTTACAGAGCTGGAAGCTTTAGCTGATGCACTTTATGCATAAATAATACTCTGCAACGCAGAGAATAATATATAAGAAGGAGTAAAGATATGTATATTACTTGTTTGGATTTGGAAGGAGTTTTAGTACCAGAGATTTGGATTGCATTTGCAGAGGCAAGTGGAATTCCTGAGTTGAAGAAGACAACCAGAGATGAGCCAGATTATGACAAGCTCATGAATTGGAGACTGGGAGTTCTTAAAGAACATGGACTTGGATTGAAGGAGATTCAGGAGACAATAGCCAAGATTGATCCTTTGCCAGGAGCAAAGAAATTCCTGGATGAGCTTCGTTCATTTACCCAGGTAATTATTATCAGTGATACATTTTCACAGTTTGCAACTCCTCTTATGGAGAAGCTGGGATGGCCAACAATATTCTGTAATTCACTTGAAGTTGCAGATAATGGTGAGATAACAGGATTCAAAATGCGCTGTGAGCAGTCAAAGCTTACTACTGTTAAGGCGTTACAGTCAATTGGATATGAGACTATTGCCAGCGGTGACAGCTACAATGACCTTGCTATGATTAAAGCCAGCAAGGCAGGTTTCTTATTCAAGAGCACAGATAAGATTAAGAATGATAATCCTGAACTTGAGGCCTTTGAGACATATGATGAGCTCATGGCAGCAATCAGGAAGGCCATGGTATAATATCTGACAAGACAGATAAAATAACTTGACAAGACAATAATATAGTTTTATTCTATCATCATACTTTAATTTGGAGGAAAGATGATGGAAAAGGTAAAGAAGCTTCTGAACCACATATTTATTGATGGTTTGGGCGGAATGGCTCTGGGCTTGTTTTCAACTTTAATTATTGGAACAATTATTGCCCAGATTGGAACATTTGTAGGTGGAACAGTTGGTTCATATATAACTGGAGCTGCCAATGTGGCTAAGACATTGACAGGAGCGGGTATTGGTGTAGGCGTGGCAGTAAAATTTGCTGCATCTCCACTTGTTACAATATCTGCAGCTGTTGCTGGTATGATTGGTGCTTTCCCTACAGTCAATTCTATGACAGCATTTGCACTGGGTAAACCAGGTGAGCCATTAGGAGCATTTGTGGCAGCCCTTGTTGCAATAGAG
>SAMEA3663175__coassemble_600_pt1 | contig 9444 bp, 14 predicted proteins | sample SAMEA3663175__metabat2_high_PE_014 | metagenome-assembled genome bin SAMEA3663175 (sample SAMEA3663175) | pig gut metagenome | biome: pig gut; feature: pig-associated habitat; material: faeces | place: Denmark | collected 2012 | reverse complement strand
TTACTGTTATAGAAGATTGCACCACTGGATGCTTTAACCAGACCATTAAGATGCTGTATAAATGTTGACTTTCCAGAACCTGTATGGCCGATAAGACCTATGAATTCTCCATCATTAATTACACAACTGATATTCTTTAACGCCTGTCTTTCAAATCCAGTTCCCACATCATACGAATAACAGATATTATCCACAATTATTGACATGTTTATCTCCATTTTCTAATCAGTCTGATTTGCCTGCTTTAACTAACTCCTGCACCAGTTCTTCTCTGGTAAGTATTCCATCTCTTAGTGGAATTCCTCTTTTCTTAAGCTCGAAAGCAAGTTCAGTAACCTGCGGAACATCCAGACGAAGCTTTTTTAGTTCCTCCACTCTTGAAAATACCGCTTTAGGAGTTCCTGACATGACTATCTTGCCTGCGTCCATTACATACACTCTGTCAGCATCAATTACCTCTTCCATGTAATGTGTTATAAGGATAATTGTAACCCCTTCTTTTTTATTTAACTCATGAAGTACATGTATTACTTCTTTTCGTCCCATAGGATCAAGCATTGCTGTAGGTTCATCGAGAACAATACATTTTGGTTTCATTGCAACAATTCCTGCAATTGCCACTCTCTGCTTCTGTCCTCCTGACAGCTTATTAGGAGAGGCATGCCTGAACTGGTACATTCCTACTGCTTTAAGGCTTTTCTCCACTCTCTCCCAGATTTCATCTGTTGGAACCCCGATATTTTCCGGTCCAAATCCTACTTCCTCATCAACCAGAGTACAGATTATCTGGTTATCCGGATTCTGGAATACCATTCCGGCGGTCTGTCGGATTTTAAGGGTCTTATCTTCCTCTCTGGTATCCATTCCGTCAACCCATACCGTTCCCTCTGTAGGGCTTACCAAAGCATTAAAATGCTTTGCCAGAGTAGATTTACCGGAGCCATTATGTCCTAATATAGCAATGAACTCTCCCTGCTTTAATTCCATATTGACATTATCAACAGCAGTGGTAATTCCATCCACATTACCTTCTTCATCTCGTCTTATATATTCAAAAGTCAGATTTTCTGTCTTTACTATTCCCATTTTTTTACCTGTTATATTGTTAATTTCTAATCGAGTTTGCCGGGCTTTTGCTACAAAAAAGCGTGGATATTGAGAAAATACAATATCCACGCAACAATCACTTATTATACTAACTCAAGAAGTACCTGCATTGCTGCATCGCCTTTTCTTAAACCAATCTTAACGATTCTGGTATAACCACCGTTACGACCAGCATACTTTGGAGCGATTTCATCAAACATCTTGTTTGTAAGGTCAACAACCTTTGTATTCTTCTTTCTTCCTGCTGCTTCAGCTGGAACTTCAGTAACCTTATAAAGTACCTTATCCATCTGCTTTCTTGCATGAAGTCTTGAAGGCATATCCTTCTTGATTTCCTTCTCTACTGTATCATATACAGTAACCTTCTTGCCATCAACAACTTCCTTAACTCTCTTGCCATTAGCATCCTTCTTAGGAACCTTAGCAGTAACCTTAACTGTCTCGTAGTTGTCTTTCTCCTTAATTGCGATTGTGATGAGCTTTTCAGCCATCTTCTTTACTTCTTTGGCTCTTGCCTCTGTTGTAACAATCTTACCATTCTCAATTAAAGCTGTAACCTGATTTCTAAGTAAAGCTTTTCTCTGGCTCTGTGTTCTGCCGAGCTTTCTATACTTTGCCATTATATTATCCTCCATTTGTAACCGGCATACAAGCGCTTCTGGACTTACTGCATGCCAGCCTTATTATACAAATTATTAATCTTCATTAGGACTTAAGCTTAAGCCTAACTCCTTAAGTTTAAGAAGCACTTCATCAAGTGACTTCTTTCCAAGGTTACGTACCTTCATCATATCATCTGGTGTCTTATTAGTAAGCTGCTCAACTGTGTTGATTCCTGCTCTCTTAAGACAGTTAAATGATCTTACTGATAACTCAAGGTCCTCAATGCTCATAGAAAGTGCATTGAATGGCTCCTCTTCTTCAGCGGCGCCCATAACCTCTGCATTAGCTGCATTCTCAGAAAGGTTGATAAATACCTTAAGATGCTCGCTAAGTACTTTTGCTGCAAGGCTTAAAGCCTCTTCTGGATTAATTGTTCCATTAGTGAATATATCAAGTGTGAGCTTATCAAAATCTGTATCCTGGCCTACACGTGTATTCTCAACTGACATATTAACACGCTCAACTGGTGTGTAAATAGAATCAATTGAAATAACTCCTGCAGCCATATCGTCTTTCTTGTTCTTTTCAGAACTTACATAACCTCTACCATTAGTAATTGTAAGCTCCATCACAAGCTTGCTGTCACTGTTGTTAAGGTGAGCAATAACAAGATCAGGATTTACAATTTCAATGTCAGGATCGACCTTGATATCTGATGCTTTAACAACGCCCTCGCCTGAATAATCAATATGTGCAATAACAGGTTCAACACAGTTGCCATTATTCTTAATTGATAACTGCTTGATATTCATAACGATTTCAGTTACATCTTCCTTTACTCCAGGAATTGAACTGAACTCATGAAGAACTCCATCAATCTTGATGCTGCTTACCGCAGTACCAACCAATGATGAAAGCATTATTCTTCTAAGAGAATTACCAAGAGTTAAACCATAACCTCTCTCAAGTGGTTCTACTACAAATCTACTGTATTTTCCATCTTCAGACTCTTCAGTCATCTGAATCTTTGGCATCTTGAAATTAAAATCTGCATCAACCATTTACTGGCCCCTCCTTTTGGGTTTTCTTGTAGTTATTCTAATTACTTAGAATATAACTCGACGATAAGCATCTCATTAACTGGAACATCGATAATCTCTCTTGTAGGAACAGACTTAACTGTACCCTTAAGAGCATCTTTGTCAGCTTCAAGCCACTCTGGAACAAGTCTTCCGTTAGTAGCCTCGAGAATCTCCTTATATCTTGCAGATGACTTTGATTTCTCTCTGATTTCAATCTTGTCCCCAGCCTTTACAAGGTATGATGGGATGTTTATGCACTTGCCGTTAACTAATACGTGCTTATGATCAACAATCTGTCTAGCCTCTCTTCTTGTTCTGGCAAGACCTAATCTGAAAATAACATTATCAAGTCTGAGCTCAAGCATAACCATAAGGTTCTCACCTGTCATACCCTTCTGCTGCTCAGCCTTCTCATAATAATTTCTGAAAGGCTTCTCTAATACACCATAGATGAACTTAGCCTTCTGCTTCTCACGTAACTGTAAGCCATACTCGCTAATCTTTCTTCCGGCATTCTTTGCCTTTCTTCTTGACTTCTTATCTATTCCTAAATAAACAGGATCCAAATCAAGAGATCTGCATCTCTTGAGCACTGGTGTTCTATTAACTGCCATTGAAATTTACCTCCTAAATTAAACTCTTCTACGCTTTGGTGGACGACATCCGTTGTGTGGAACTGGTGTAACATCTTTGATACTTGTAACCTCAAGTCCACAGGCAGAAAGTGCACGAATTGCAGCTTCTCTTCCTGAACCAGGTCCCTTTACCATAACGTCTACAGACTTTAATCCGTGAACTAAAGCAGCCTTAGTAGCTGTCTCAGCTGCCATCTGTGCTGCATAAGGAGTTGATTTCTTTGATCCTCTGAAACCAAGACCGCCGGCACTTGCCCATGATATAGCATTGCCTTCTGCATCAGTTAATGTAACGATTGTATTGTTAAAAGAAGACTGGATATGTGCCTGTCCTCTCTCTACGTTTTTTCTAACACGCTTCTTTGTCACTTTTTTTGTAACTTTTTGAGCCATTTCTAAACTAACCTCCTACTTAACGTCTACCTAATTACTTCTTCTTATTTGCAACTGTCTTCTTTGGACCCTTGCAAGTTCTGGCATTAGTCTTAGTCTTCTGTCCTCTGCATGGAAGTCCTTTTCTATGGCGGATTCCTCTATAGCAGCCAATTTCCTTTAATCTCTTGATGTTCATGGCAACTTCTCTTCTTAAGTCACCCTCTACTAAATTCTCAGTATCAGCGTCGATAACCTTAGCGATTCTGGCAACTTCTTCATCAGTAAGATCCTTAACACGTGTGTCTGGATTAACCTCTGCCTCAGCAAGAATCTTTGACGCTCTAACTCTACCTATGCCGTAAACATAAGTAAGACCGATTTCAATTCTCTTTTCTCTTGGTAAGTCTACACCTGAAATACGAGCCATGTGTTCTTTAACCTCCGTTAATCAAATAAATATAATAATATGAAAATGTACCATGAATACATACGCAGCTCGTCATGTCTGACGCCTGAAATGTGTGCGTTGCCACTCATGTATACTATATAAAAGTGATCCATCCCACTGACAACACTGCCTGGTGGTTCATCACTGCAGCCGCAAAACAAGTTACCTTCATGCGCTAGTGATACGCAATCCGGAGTTTACGCACAAACATGAGAAGTACTTCTACTTCTCACTCTAAAAGGAATTAACCCTGTCTCTGCTTGTGCTTTGGGTTCTCACAGATAATTCTGATACTACCCTTTCTTTTAATGACTTTGCATTTTTCACAAATTGGTTTAACTGATGATCTAACCTTCACTGCAAAAGCCTCCTTTCAGACAAGTTCGTTTGATATTATAGCACGAAACATTTTTGTATTGCAACAAAAATTTTGCTATATTTTAAATTATTTTTTATATAAATATATATAGTGTAATTCCATGACTACATACCATATATATAGTTACCTTTTTAATTATTTATCTCTCCAGATAATTCTTCCTTTAGTAAGGTCGTATGGTGAAAGCTCAATTGTAACCTTATCGCCTGGTAAGATATAATTCATTCTTAACTTACCACTTATATGAGCAAGCACCTGATGTCCGTTCTCAAGTTCAACCTGGAACATAGCATTAGGAAGTTTCTCAACAACAGTTCCTTCAATTTCAATTACATCTGACTTTGACATGTATTATTCTCCTTCATATTAGATATATATTTTTTTATTGCCCTTTTGATATCCTCATCAGCAATAGGCTTATGTTGATTCAGCTTCTGTTCTATGAATTCATCTTTCCTGTTAACCAGCTGAATATGCTTTCTGTTTTTCTTCTTGGGTTTGGCTATCGGCTTTAACTTTCCATCGGACAGCCACACATTATTACTATCTTCATTAATTATAATGTAGATATCACATTTATCATGACCTGCTTTTGATCTTGCAAAACATCCCTGTATGTTATCTGTCATTATTCTCCCAATCCCTGCGGATACTCCGCATATTATATAGTAATTATTCTTCCACCAAGGAGAGTATCTGTGGTCCTTCCTTAGTAACCAGGACCGTGTTTTCATAGTGAGCAGAAAGCGATTTGTCAATGGTAACTGTTGTCCAGTCATCATCCAGAGTCTCAACCCTGTAATCACCCATTGCTACCATTGGTTCAATGGCAAGTGTCATTCCCTCGTATAACTTCATTCCTCTCCTGCTTTGTCTGAAGTTTGGAATCTCTGGGGCTTCATGAAGTTCTGTTCCTATTCCATGTCCAACTAAATCTCTTACTACTCCATATCCGAACTTTTCATTGTAGTCTGCAATTGCATTGGATATTTCATACAGGTGACATCCTTCCTTTGCAAATTTAATACCCTCAAAGAAACTCTGCCTTGTAACCTCTATTAATTTAGCTGCCTCGGGACTTATTTCCCCCGCTCCATATGTTCTGGCTGCATCAGAATGATATCCTTTATAGATAACACCTGCATCAAGGCTTACTATATCTCCATCTTTAAGGATTTCCTTCTTGGATGGAATTCCATGGACTACCTTTTCATTTACAGATACACATATAGAAGCTGGAAAACCGCCATATCCCAAAAATGAAGGAATACAGCCGTAGCTTCGGATCATCTCATCACCAATCTGGTTAATCTTCCATGTGCTTACTCCTGGTTTAACTTCTTTCTCCAGTTCATTAAGCACGGTACCGAGAATCCTGCCTGCTTCCCGCATCAATTCAATTTCCCGTTGCGATTTAACTGAAACTGCCATATTAAAACTAATCTCCATTACGCATAGCGTATTATTACTTTCCTAAGATATTGACAATATCTTTAAATACGTCTTCCATATCTTTAGTTCCGTCTACCTCAGCAAGTACTCCTGCCTTATTGTAATAATCAATAAGTGGCTGTGTCTGCTCATGGTATACTGAAAGTCTGTTCTTAACTGTCTCTGGCTTATCGTCATCTCTTAAGATAAGCTTTTCGCCACATGCATCACATACTCCTTCAACCTTTGTTGGGTTGTATTTGATATGATATGTAGCACCACATCCAACACATGCTCTTCTTCCTGACATTCTGTTAATGATATTCTCATCTGGAACTTCAACATTAATTGCAAAATCTACCTTCTCGCCGTTTGCCTTTAATGCATTATCAAGAGCCTCTGCCTGTGGAATTGTTCTTGGAAAACCATCGAGAACATATCCGTTGGCGCAGTCTGCTTCCTTAAATCTATCCATAATAAGGTCAACAACTAATGAATCTGGAACAAGTTCTCCCTTATCCATGTATGTTTTTGCCTTCTGGCCAAGCTCTGTATTATTTTTAATATTTGCTCTGAATATATCTCCTGTTGAGATATGTGGAATTGAATACTGTGCTGCTATTTTTTTAGCCTGTGTACCTTTACCAGCGCCAGGAGCGCCTAACATAATGATTTTCATTTTCCGCCTCCAAATTTTGTTCTTTAGTTTTCCTATTAAAACGCAAATAACTCGCCCAGAAAAATCTGGGCAAGTCTATTTGATATAAGTATTAATTACTCGCTTAAGAATCCCTTATAATTACGGTTAACCTGCATTGCTTCAATCTGCTTTAATGTTTCAAGAACAACACCAACAATGATGATGACTGATGTTCCACCAAATGAAACGCTTGCGCCAAAGAAGCCTGTGCACATAACTGGGATTAATGCAACGATTAAAAGGCCAACACTTCCTATAAATACTATCTTATTAAGAATATTGTTAAGATACTCTGTTGTTGACCGGCCAGGTGTAATACCTGGGATAACACCACCTGCTCTCTTAAGATTATCTGCAATCTGTAATGGATTAAATGTAATCGATGTATAGAAATATGCAAATAATACAACAAGAATGATGTATACAAGTAAGCCAATTGAGTACTTAGGCATTGAAATCTTGCACCAGTATGACTGGCTCAAATACTTTGTCCACTCAAATGACTTGCCAAACAGCTGTGCAATGATTACAGGGAACTGCATAAGTGATGATGCGAAGATAATTGGCATAACACCACCAGTATTAACCTTAAGAGGAATATTAGTTGAACCTCCTCCAACAAGTCTCTTTCCTGCAACCTTCTGCGAATACTGTACTGGAATTCTTCTCTCAGCGTCCTGGAGAACAACAACCAGAACAACAAGAGCTATAATAATAGCAATAATAATTGCTGCTACGGTAATGCCTTTTGCAAGAGTCTGTGAAGCCACAAACTGTGTATACAGTGTTGCAAAATCAGAAGGCATACCAGAAATGATATTGATTAAGAGTACTATAGAAATACCATTACCAACACCATTCTCGGTGATTCTCTCACCTATCCACATCAATACAGCAGAACCTGCTGTAAGTGCGATTACAACTAACACGATACAAGTAGCAAAATGAATTGTACTCATATCCTGATAATCTTTGATAAGTCCATTTCTACCAAATCCGATTGCCATGGCAATAGACTCAATAAGAGCAAGACCGATAGTAACATAACGAGTGATTGAAGCGATTTTCTTTCTTCCATCCTCGCCTTCCTTCTGCATTTCCTCTAACTTAGGAATTGCAATTGTAAGTAACTGCATAATAATAGATGATGTAATGTAAGGTGTAATACTTAATGCAAAGAGTGACATTTTCTCAAATGAACCACCTGTGAATGCATTGAGGAAATTAGTATCACCTGTCTGCAGACCACTTAATAATGTCTTCATGTACTCTGTATCTACACCAGGAATAGGAAGCAAGCTTCCTACCCTGACAACAATCAGCATTCCAAGTGTAAATAAGAGTTTTTTTCTTACGTCTCTATTCTTAAATGCATTAACCAGTGAATTTAGCATTAGATCACCTCACAAGTTCCACCAACGGCTTCAATCTTTTCCTTAGCTGCTGCGCTGAAAGCATTAGCCTTAACTGTAAGCTTCTTTGTGAGTTCTCCATTTCCAAGAATCTTAACGCCATCTCTTGGGTTTTTAACAATACCTGACTCGATTAATGTATCTACAGTAACCTCAGCACCATTGTCAAATCTCTCAAGTGCACTAATATTAATTCCAATGATTTCAAGTCTGTTTCTGTTAGTGAAACCTCTCTTTGGAATTCTTCTATATAATGGCATCTGACCACCTTCAAAACCTGGTCTTGGAGCACCTGAACGAGCCTTCTGACCCTTGTGACCCTTACCAGCTGTCTTGCCATTACCTGAACCATGTCCACGGCCTCTTCTGAAATTATCACTCTTTACTGAACCTTCAGCAGGTCTTAAATTAGATAAATCCATTCTTGCACCTCCTTATATAATATCAGATTAGATCTCTTCTACCTTTAACATATAGCCAATCTGCTGTATCTGTCCTCTTGTTGCAGCATTATCTGGAAGCTCAACTGTTTTATGAAGTTTGTTAAGTCCCATAGCCTCAACTGTTCTTCTATGCTTAGGAACAGCGCTGATTGGAGATTTTACTAAAGTTATTCTTAACTTCTTATCTGCCATTTTTAATCCTCCATTCGCTATTAAGCTTTCAATTAGCCAACGATTTCGCTAACTGACTTACCGCGAAGTCTTGCTACTTCTTCAGGTGTCTTCATAGCCTGAAGACCAGCGATTGTTGCAAGAACTACGTTCTGCTTGTTGTTTGATCCAAGTGACTTAGTACGGATATTCTTGATACCTGCAAGCTCAAGTACTGAACGAGCAGGACCACCAGCGATGATACCAGTACCTTCTGGAGCTCTCTTAAGAAGAACTCTTGCTCCACCGAACTCACCAATGTAGTCATGTGGAACTGACTTATTCTCATCTAATGGAATCTCTACTAAGTGCTTCATAGCATCTTCTTTTCCCTTGCGGATTGCTTCAGGAACCTCAGCTGCCTTACCAACACCTGCACCAACGTGTCCGTTGCCGTCACCAACAACTACTAAAGCTGCGAATCTCATATTACGTCCGCCCTTTACTACCTTAGTAACACGCTTGATTGCTACTACATTATCATTTAACTCTAACTGACTAGCGTCAATGATTGTATGCTTCATAACTGTTTCTCCCTTCCGCTTAGAATTCAAGGCCAGCTTCTCTTGCAGCATCTGCGAGAGCCTGAACCTTACCATGATACAGGAAGCCGCCACGG
>SAMEA3663175__coassemble_592_pt1 | contig 9513 bp, 10 predicted proteins | sample SAMEA3663175__metabat2_high_PE_014 | metagenome-assembled genome bin SAMEA3663175 (sample SAMEA3663175) | pig gut metagenome | biome: pig gut; feature: pig-associated habitat; material: faeces | place: Denmark | collected 2012 | reverse complement strand
TTGGGGGAGGATTCGTTATTGTATCACTTATGAAAAAAAGATATGTGGAGGAACTGAAATGGCTGGATGAAGATGAGATGCTTGACGTAACTGCTATTACACAGTCCTGTCCGGGGCCTCTTCCTGTTAATGCATCAGTAATAATCGGCTACAGAATGGCAGGTGTTGTTGGTTCACTGACAGCAATTCTTGGAACAATTATTCCTCCAATGGTAATTATTTCAATTATTTCTTTATTTTATAACCAGTTCCGCACTAATCCATATATTGCTACAGCATTGCAGGTTATGCGTGCCGGTGTTGCTGCGGTTATATTTGATGTGGTTATTAATCTGGCAGGGAATGTCCTAAAAACAAAAAGGATACTCTATATTGCCATGATGGTAATTGCGTTTGTCGCCACATATTTTCTTGATATTAGTGCCATGGGGGTTATTATTGTGTGCCTTTGCATAGGACTTATTGATTTAGCTTTCACTATGGGGAAGAAAGGAAGGCTTGACAGATGATTCTTCTTAAGTTGTTTTTTGCATTTATCCAGGTGGGATTGTTCAGTGTAGGCGGAGGATATGCGGCAATTCCACTGATTCAGGAACAGATTGTAGATATATATGGAATGATGACCCTGGAGGAATTCTCTGATTTAATTACGGTGGCAGAGATGACGCCGGGACCAATTTCCATTAATTCTGCAACATTTGTGGGAATGAGAGTGGCAGGGATTCCTGGAGTGATTATATGCTCTGTGGGATGCATAATTCCATCTTTCTGTATCTGTCTTATCCTTGCCCACTTCTACTACAAATACAGGTCTGTAAAAGGAGTCCAGGTGGTGCTCTCAGCTATGAGACCAGCAGTAGTTGCCCTGATAGCTTCTGCCGGAGCATCTATTCTTATGCTTGCTCTCTTTCAGTCAGAAATCCAGAATCTTGTGGTAGAGAACTTCAGGATAGTGGAATTTGTAATATTTGCTGTGGCTCTGTTTCTTTTAAGGAAATTCAAGATGAACGCCATAACCATAATTCTTGGCAGTGGTGTTGTAGGAACCATTGTATATACAGTGATTAATCTGATTGGGTGAGTGATTTAGTGTTCTGAGTGATTTAGCATTGTAACTGTTTTTGCTTGTGATTCATCTAAAGTGTTGATTGTTTTGCACGTAGCGTTTCGGGGTTGTTCTCCGATGTTACGTGCTTTTCTTATGTTATCTTGATTCTGCAAGTAGTGATTTTGGAACATCTTGAAAGGACTACATGCAAATTAAAAAATAAAATTAAAATAAATTCAAATAAAAATGTTGACAAGTGTAAAGGTTTTGATATAATTGGTTCAAATATATTTAGTTAAATATATTTAAGTAAATAATTTTATAAAAGAAAGATGGCGTGGGATTCACATTTATTGAAATGCTGAAAAGCTTTGAGAGCTGAAATGCATTGAGATTCAGGAGAAGAATGAGGACCCCACACTGAATGGAGGATTATCATGACATTTGAAAAGGTAAAAGAAATCATTGTGGACACAATCAACTGCGACGAGAGCGAGATTACAATGGATGCTAAGCTTAAGGAGGATTTAAATATTGATTCTCTTGACTCTATGGAGCTTGTTATGGCTCTTGAGGAAGCTTATGGAATCACAATCGAGGAGTCAGCCCTTGGCAGCTTTGAGTCTGTAAAGAATATTGTTGAATACATTGACAGCCATGTAGCTTAGAATCATACACGAATAAAGAAAGAAAACAGGCTATTTGTGCTGCAGACGCCACAAATAGCCTTTATCATGTAAAAGCGTCTGCGGAATGAGGATTAATATGGATTTAAAAGATGTTTACGAACTTCTGGATAAATTTGACGGGTCAGCATGCTGTGAGATGGAGCTTAATCTGAATGGGATGCAGCTCAACCTGAAAAAGTACAGCAGCATTGCTGTTCCTTCAGGATTAAATAATGCTTCAGGATTAAATTATGTTGCAGCAGGAAACACACAGACTGTGGTATCTGGTAACATCCAGTCCGGATTACAGGCTGCTGTGACACAGACTCAGGCAGAACATGTGAGAGATAATGCATCTGACGGGGAGGCTGTTGAGATTAAGGCACCTCTTGTTGGTACATTCTATCAGGCACCAGGTCCTGATGACCAGCCTTATGTAAAGGTTGGACAGCAGGTTAAAAAGGGTGATGTAGTTGGAATAATTGAGGCAATGAAACTGATGAACGAAGTAGTTGCTCCACAGGATGGCGTTATATTAAGCATTGATGCCACAGATGGAAATATGGTTCAGTATGGTCAGGTTCTATTTACCATGAAGTAAGGAATGAGGATAGTGTGAAAAAGATGCCTGATAGCATATTTTTCACACGGCTATTTGTGCCGCAGGCGCCACAAAGTAGCACTTATCGCAGAGCCAAATCTGAAATTTGACTCGCGATTCCTCCGACGAAAAAGCGTCTGCGGAATGAGGAGTATATGTTTAAAAGGATATTAGTTGCCAACAGGGGCGAGATTGCAGTGCGTATTATAAGATGCTGCAGAGAGATGGATATAGAAACTGTTATTGTATATTCAGAGGCAGATGCCCAGTCTCTTCCTGTTATGGTGGCAAATTATGCAGTATGTATAGGTCCTGCAAAGGCAGCAGACAGTTATCTTAACCAGGATGCCATAATAGAGACAGCAATTAAGATGAACTGTGATGCTATTCATCCTGGGTTTGGATTTTTGTCAGAAAACCCTGATTTTGTGAAAAAATGTGAGGAAAACAATATCTGCTTCATTGGTCCATCTTCCGAGATAATTAGAAAAATGGGTGATAAGCAGGCGGCAAGAAAACTGATGATAGAGAATGATATTCCTGTTGTGCCTGGTTCTAAAGGAATTGTGAAAACAGCTAAAGAAGCTGTGGAAGAGGCTGACAGAATTGGATATCCCGTCCTTATTAAAGCTTCAGCCGGCGGGGGCGGCAAGGGGATGAGAAAAGCTTTCAGTAAAGATGAAATCGTCAATGCCTTTGAGACAGCTAAAGCTGAGGCTAAGGCTGCATTTGGCAACGATGACATGTACATGGAGAAGCTTATATTAAATCCAAGACATATCGAATTCCAGATTCTGGCTGATAAACAGGGGAATACAGTATATCTTGGAGAGCGTGACTGCTCAATCCAGAGGAATAACCAGAAGCTTTTAGAGGAGGCTCCATCACCATTTATTAATGATGAGACAAGAGAAAAGATGGGGTACATTGCTGTAAAAGCTGCAAAAGCAGCAGGATATTACAGTGCCGGAACAATTGAATTTGTTGTGGATTCAGAGGGGGAATTCTATTTTATTGAAATGAACACCCGAATACAGGTTGAACATCCTGTAACTGAAGAAATTACAGGAATTGACCTGATAAGACAGCAGATAAGAATTGCGGCAGGAATGAAAACGGGTATTGAACAGAGTGATATTGAGATTAAAAAACATGCTATAGAGTGCAGGATTAATGCAATGACACCAGGAGTAATCAACTTCGTGCATTTTCCAGGTGGATTCGGAGTAAGAGTGGAAAGCCATATATATGATGGATATGAGGTAAGCCCTTACTATGATTCAATGATTGCAAAGATAATAGTCACTGGTTCAACAAGACTTGAGGCGGTAAGGAGAATGCGCCGTGCTCTTGAGGAACTGATTATTGAAGGAATTAATACAAACCTTGAGTTCATGCATCTTCTTACATATCACCCTGATTTTATTAAAGGAAGTTACAATACAGGATTCTGGGAAAAGAATCATGAGACCATAGACAAGTGGATGGAGGAAGGGATTAAAGAAGCATGACAATCAGTGATGTATTTGTACGGAGAAAGCTCAGATGGAACTCACTAATGAATTTAAGAAGTGGGAAAGAGCCAGTAAAGAAAAGTAAATGCCCTGAGTGTGACAGCCAGCTTGATTATGATGAACTGAAAAACAACAGATTCATATGTCCGAAATGTGGATATTACATAAGTATTCCGCCAATGGACAGGATAAATATGATTAGTGATGAGGACAGCTTTAAGGAGATGTATGCATCCTTAAAAAGCCGGAATCCCATAGATTTTCCTGAATATGAGAAAAAGCTGGAGATTAACAGAAGAAAGACAGGACAGCAGGATGCTGTAGTGACAGGTACATGCAGGATTAATAATTATAAAACAGCTGTGGCTGTTCTTGACAGCAGATTTCTTATGGGAAGCATGGGTACTGTTGTAGGGGAGAAGATTGCAAGACTGGCAGAATATGCCATGAAGAGAAAACTGCCTCTGATAATATTTTCAGCCAGTGGCGGTGCCAGAATGCAGGAAGGGTTATTTTCTCTTATGCAGATGGCTAAAACTTCAGCTGCAATCCAGAAGTTTAAGGATAATGGAGGATTGTTCATATCCTATCTTACCAATCCTACCACAGGAGGCGTAAGTGCCAGCTTTGCCAGTCTTGGAGATATAATAATTGCAGAACCGGATGCATTAATATGCTTTGCCGGACCGAGGGTAATTGAGCAGACTATTGGACAGAAGCTTCCGCCAGATTTCCAGCATTCAGAATTCCTGCTTGAACATGGAATGATAGATATGATTATAGAGCGAAAAGATATGAAGAAAACACTGGGATTATTACTGGGTATGCACAAGGAGTCAGGAGGTATACAGGTCGATGGATAAGAATACACTGACACCATATGAGAAGGTGCTTACGGCAAGAAAACAGGACAGACCTAATATCACAGAATATATAGAGGCTCTGTTTGATGATTTTATTGAAATGCATGGTGACAGGCTTTACAAAGATGATAAGAGCATTGTAGGGGGAATTGGTCTGTTTCACGGAATGCCTGTGACAGTAATAGGACACAGAAAAGGCAAGAATACAGAAGATAACATATTATACAATTTTGGAATGACATCACCAGAAGGATACAGGAAAGCGGTACGTCTTATGGAACAGGCAGAAAAATTCGGCAGACCTGTAATTACGCTGGTTGATACACCTGGTGCATATCCGGGAATGGAGGCGGAAAGCAACGGCCAGAGCAATGCAATAGCAGAAAGCATTGCATATATGAGCAGGCTTACAGTTCCTTCAATTACAATTATAACAGGAGAAGGAAGCAGCGGAGGAGCTCTGGCAATAGCAGTAGCTGACAGAGTGTGGATGCTGGAAAATGCAGTGTATTCCATCCTTTCTCCGGAAGGATTTGCATCTATTATGTACAAGGACCCGAAGAAAGCTCCAGAGGCATGTAAGATAATGAAGATTACAGCCCAGGAACTTAAAGGTTATGGTCTGATTGATGGAATTATTCCAGAGGGAAGCAGATGTTTTGCAGCGATAGACAGAATGCTTACCAGAGAACTGGGAAGGCTTTCAAAGATTAAACCTGCTGACCTTGTAAAATTAAGATATGAAAAATACAGGACAATAGATGTTCCTAAAACAAAGGAAAAATAATAATTTAACAGGAGAGATTAAAAGTGAATGGCATTCAGATTGTATCCACAGGAAGGGCACTGCCAAAGCAGGTTGTAAGCAATGATGACTTAAGCAGAATAGTTGATACCAATGATGAATGGATTACTGCCAGAACAGGAATAAAGAACAGATACAAATGTGAGGAAGAAACCTGTGTTTCACTGGCTGTGGAGGCATCATCAAAAGCATTGGAGAATGCAGGAATTGATAAAAATGAAATTGGAGCAGTTATTGTTGCTACATCTACAGGAGATTATGTATTTCCGTCAGTTGCGTGCATGATACAGAAAGAACTGGGACTTGACGAGGAAATAACGGCATTTGACTTAAGTTCTGCCTGCACGGGATTTCTTCATGGATTAAGCGTGGCAAGAGGACTTCTTCCAACTCTTGGCAAGAAATACATACTTCTTGTAGGCAGTGAGAAAATGTCAAAAATAATGGATTACGGTGACCGCTCTACATGTATCCTGTTTGGAGACGGGGCAGGAGCAGCAATACTTGCTGAGAGCGATAACATATATTATCAGAGATGCTGGTCACGGGGTAACAATGAACTTATAGCCTGCAAAGGCGTAGGAGAAGAAAGTTCATACATAACCATGAATGGACAGGAGGTATTCAGGTTTGCGGTCACAGTGCTTAATCAGGCAGTAAGCCAGATACTTACAGATGCAGGGCTTACCATGGATGATATTGATTACTGTGTGTGCCACCAGGCAAACAGCCGTATTATCCAGCATGTGGCTAAAAGATTTAAAGGTCATGAGGATAAGTTCTATGTCAATATTGAACGTTATGGCAACACATCTGCTGCAAGTATCCCTATAGCACTGGATGAACTGTGGCAGGAAGGCAGATTGAAAAAAGGCATGAAGATAATATGTGTTGGCTTCGGAGCAGGACTTACATGGAGCAGTGCATTGTTACAGGTATAACGCAGGTTTAACTTTCATTAGAATAGGAGAATAAAATGAGACTTGATAAAATGCTGGGTATTAAGTACCCATTTATACAGGGTGGTATGGCAAATATTGCCACAGGAGAATTTGCAGCAGCAGTAAGTAATGCCGGAGGATTAGGACTTATTGGTGCCGGCGGAATGAACACAGAGATGTTAAGGGAGAATATAAGAAAATGCAAGACCTTAACAGATAAGCCATTTGGCGTAAATCTTATGCTTATGAACCCTGATGCCCCACAGATGGCAGAGATGATTGTGGAAGAGGGAGTTAAGATTGTAACTACAGGTGCAGGTAATCCGGGACAGTTCATGCCTTTATGGAAGGAACATGGACTTATGGTAATTCCTGTTGTCTCAAGCTCAATCCTTGCAAAGAGAATGGAACAGTGTGGAGCTGATGCAGTAGTTGCTGAAGGTACTGAAAGTGGCGGACATGTTGGAGAGATGACTACTATGGCTCTTGTTCCTAAGGTTGTAGACTCAGTATCAATTCCTGTAATTGCTGCAGGTGGAATTGCAGACGGAAGACAGCTTCTTGCTGCATTTGCATTAGGCGCAGTTGGTGTACAGCTGGGAACATGTCTCCTTGCCAGTACAGAATGTCCGATTCATCCTGCTTATAAAGAAGCAGTTCTTAAAGCTAAGGATAATGACACAGTAGTGACAGGAAGAATAACAGGTACACCTGTAAGAATTATTAAGAATTCAATGGCAAGGGAATATGTTAAGCAGGAAAAGGCCGGGGCTGACAAGATGGAACTTGAAAAATTCACTCTTGGTTCACTTAGAAGAGCTGTATTCGAGGGAGATGTGAAGACCGGTTCTCTTATGGCAGGACAGGTTGTAGGCCAGATTGATGAGATAAAGCCTGTTGCTGAGATATTTAATAGTATGTATGAAGGCTATGATAAGTTAAGAAAGCAGCTTGCTGACGCAGAATAACTTCCATGTGAGAAATGAGGATAACTATGAATATTAAGAATAAACATTTTTCTGTTCCCATAATTCAGGGAGGAATGGGCGTTGGAGTTTCTCTGTCAGGTCTTGCAGGAGCTGTAGCAAAATGCGGAGGCGTAGGTGTTATAAGCTCTGTAAATGCAGGATACCGGGAGAAGGATTTCGAATCAAATCCTCTTAATTCCAATCTTCGTGCCCTTGATAATGAGATAAAGAAAGCAAAAACCATATCAGAGGGCAATGGACTTGTGGCTGTGAACATTATGACCGCAGTGTCGAATTATGAGAAGACATGCCGGTGTGCTGTAGATGCCGGTGCGGATATTATTATATCAGGAGCGGGACTTCCACTGGATCTTCCTGCTTACACCAAGGGGACAGATACCCTCTGCGCCCCAATCGTTTCCAGCGGACGGGCTGCAAGAATATTGATTAAGCATTATATGAGACATTACCAGGTTAAGCCGGATATGATTGTTATTGAAGGCAATATGGCAGGAGGCCATCTGGGATTTTCAGAGGAAGAACTGCTTAATGGAACTGTCCAGAGCAATGATGACATATTAATTGATGTGCTTAAAGAAGCAGGGGATATTCCGGTATTTGTTGCCGGAGGCGTATTTGACGGAAAAGATATGGCACATTACATGAAGCTGGGTGCCAGTGGCGTCCAGATTGGAACTCGTTTTATAGCAACTGATGAATGCGATGCCAGCGATGTATTCAAGGATGCAATTATTAATGCTGGAAAAGAAGATATTCTTATTATTAAAAGTCCTGTAGGAATGCCGGCAAGGGCAATCAACAGTCCGCTTCTTAAGGCATTAAAACAGGGACTTAAGTTTACAGCATTGAAATGTAACGGCTGTCTTATAGCATGTCCGAAGAATGATTCAATTCCTTACTGTATCAGCAGGGCGTTAATCGCAGCAGTGAAGGGAGACTGGGAAAATGGTCTGTTCTTTACAGGTAGCAATGCATACAGGATTAAAGAAAAGGTTTCAGTTAAAGAACTTATATCAGAGATTCTAGGTGAGTACAAGGAGGCAATGGCATGAGTACAGTATTTTTATATGCAGGACAGGGAAGCCAGAAGGTAGGAATGGGTAAAGATTTCTACGACAACTATAAAACATACAGAGATTTTGTGGATTCAGTAAAACTGGACTTCGATTTCAAGGAGCTTATGTTTAACGGACCATTAGAGAAGCTTTCACAGACTGAGTACACCCAGGGATGTATGGCAGTTCATGCAGCAGGTGTTACAAAGCTTCTTCTTGAAAATGGTATCAAACCTGAAGCAGCCTGTGGCTTAAGCCTGGGAGAATATGGAGCATTGTATGCAGCAGGGGTGTTTGATGCAGAGACATATGTGAATATAACAGCTTTCAGAGGCAGAGTGATGATGGAGGCAGCAAAGTGCTGTCAGTGCAGCATGAGTGCAATACTTGGGCTGGAGCCGGATGTTGTTAAAGAAGAGAGTGATGCTTGCAGCAATGGATTTGTAACAGTGGCTAATTACAACTGTCCGGGACAGTATGTAATATGTGGTGATGAGAATGCAGTAGCAGATACGGAAGAAAGGCTTAAGGCAAGAGGTGCAAAGAGATGCGTCCGCCTTAATGTCAGCGGTCCTTTCCATACGAAGTACATGGAGCCAGCAGGGGTAGCATTAAGAGAGTATCTCGAAAAAACAGAACTTAAAAAGCCACAGATTCCTGTAGCGTTAAATGTAACAGGAAGTCTCTATAATGGTGAGAATCTGGTGGATAATCTGGAGAAGCAGGTATGCAACAGTGTACAGCTTGAATCTGATTTAAGGGCACTGATTAATGCAGGCGGGGACAGATTCATTGAGATAGGTCCAGGCAACGCTGTATCTGGATTCTTAAGAAAAACAGCCAAGGTTATGGGAGTGGAAGTTTCTGTGGCAAGTATTGACTCAGTGGAAGATTTTAAAAAGCTTATTGGTTAATGTGGAATGGAGAATAGTATGAGTGAAAAAAGATGCGCCCTTGTAACGGGAGGAAGCCGTGGAATTGGAAGGGCAATATGTGTGAAGCTTGCAGAATGTGGCATGGATATTGTGT
>SAMEA3663175__coassemble_591_pt1 | contig 9519 bp, 7 predicted proteins | sample SAMEA3663175__metabat2_high_PE_014 | metagenome-assembled genome bin SAMEA3663175 (sample SAMEA3663175) | pig gut metagenome | biome: pig gut; feature: pig-associated habitat; material: faeces | place: Denmark | collected 2012 | reverse complement strand
GAAAATTTTATTTTTCCAGTGGAATGCTTTCATGCAGGAGGGGATGGAGGCTTCACTGAAAAGGCTTGGAATAGAATATGATGTTTTTTATTACATCTTCAGGGACTGGGACAGAGATGATGAATTTGTGGGAATATTTCGGCAGCATCTTAAAAATGGGGAGTATGAGCGGGTTCTGTCTGTCAATTTCTCACCCTTGATATCAGATGTTTGTCAGGAACAGGGCATAACCTATGTATCATGGGTATATGATGCCCCACTTCATATAAGAAAGACCGACAGCATGAAAAATTCCTGCAACATCATATATTTCTTTGACCGTGTACAGTGCGATACCTATAGGCAGTCAGGTGTTGAAGGGGCCTGTCACCTTCCTCTGGCTGTGGATAGTGATGTATTCTCTGATGAAGGGATTAGACGCATAATCAGTGGAAGGGCAGCAGGAAGGATACAGGGACAGATACCTGTAAAACATGATGATGAATGGTATGAATGTGATGTTTCGTTAGTTGGGAAATTGTATAAATCAGACTATGAGTACCTGTTAACACCACTGAGCGGTTATCACAGAGGATATCTTGAGGGTATGGTGGAAGCTCAGAAGAAGGTGTATGGCGGATATTTTCTTGGAGACATGATTACTGATGACCTGCTTGATGGGCTGAATAAGGAGTACAGGTCTGCCTCACAGGGGAAATTTACTGTAAGCAGGGAAGAACTGGAATTTGCTCTTGGAACTGAGGTTACAGGCAGGGAAAGATTCATGGCACTGGCTCTTTTGCAGAACAGATGCAGGGTTAATCTGTATTCTAAGGATAAGGACGAAAGATTACCCAATGTATCCAATAAAGGATATGTGGATTATTATACCCAGATGCCAAGGGTTTTCCGTAACAGTAAGATTAATCTGAATATTTCTCTTAAATTGATTCAGTCAGGAATTCCTCTCAGAGTTTTAGATGTACTTGGGTGTGGGGGATTTCTTATTACTAATTACCAGCCGGAGATAATGGAGTACTTCACTCCTGGACGAGATTTGGTTGTGTATGAAGATATAGTGGACTTAGTGAGCAAGGTGGAGTATTATCTTATACATGAGGATGAGCGTAAGGCAATAGCGGCTAACGGATATGACAGATGCCGGGAACTTTTTGGATTTGATGACAGAATGAGAACTTTGCTTGGTGTGTGTGAGGAATAATGCCTGGAGAAGACGGTTATATTATATGGTTAACTGCCGGTGAGGGTGCCGGAAAGGATAAGGTGAGATATGTTAAAGTGTACGACATTGTATAATATGCTTAAGAATAATGCGACAGAATTCGGAGATAAAGAGGCGATTCTGTATGATACTATATCTGTATCATATCAGATGTTGTTTGAGGATGCGGTGAAGAAAGCGCTTCATCTCATGCGTTTTGAGGGAAAAGAGATAGCTATATATGGTCCCGCTTCCTACAGATGGATTGTCAATGTATTTGGTACGATTCTTGCAGGTAAGGATGCTGTGCTTATTGATTCATTTGCACCGGCTAATATCAGGAAGGAAAAGCTGTCAAAGGTGGGAATTGACTATGTATTGTGTTCTACGAACCAGTATGTATTGTCTGATGCTGGCGCAAATATCCTGCATGGTGCAGAAAAGGATGATGTTACAGGACTTACATATAATGAAAATACAGCTGAGGGTAATGTGATTCTGTTTACAGCCACTGCATGGGATGGCGATAAGCCATGTGTGATTACCATGAAGAATATCCTTACTGCTGTTAAGAGAATGAATGACCACTGCGAGTGTACTGAAGAAGACAGAGTACTTTCCCAGATTGAGCTGACAAGAATCTTTGGTCTGGTGTACAGTCTGTTCTGGCCTCTGGCTAACGGGGCCTGTGTATGTGTGGGAAGAGGCATAAGACACATTGATTCAGATACATTTTATTATAACCCTACAATTTTACCTGGAACTCCATCTGTTATGAATTACTGCAATAGGATTAGTGCATTTAATCCAGAAATTCGTAAGGTGATTATTGGTGATTCACCATGTCCATTCAGACTGTATGAGGCTCTTAGCGACAGGGATATAAGTGTGTACACAGTGTATGGAAGTGCTGAGAATACAGGTTCTGTGGCTATTAATGTGTCTGTGGATGGAGCTTATGATTTGCTTGATGATTCGTGTGTATATATTGCAGAAGATGGAGAGATTCTTGTGAAAGGCGACTGCATAACTCCTGGATACTATAATGATAAGGATGCTACTGACAGAGTGATTAAGGATGGTATTCACCATACAGGGGATTATGGAAGATTTAACGGCAAAGGACAGCTGGTAATTACAAGAAGAAACAGCGGAATTATTCTTCTCCCTACGGGAGCGAAGATATGTAAGAAGATGACAAGTGATGAGATAACACAGATTAATGGCGTTGCAGAAGCAAGGGTCATTCTGTGCGACGACAAGCTGGTGGCAGCAGTGGTTCCTATTAATAAGGATGACAAGCCGGATAAGTTTAAGAAAAGGATTGATAAGTACAACGAGAACAAAGGCTACCGTTGGGAGATTCAGAAGGTTGTGGTATTAGACAGACCACTGCCAAGATATGAAGATGGTTCAATTGATGATAATGAACTGGAGGACATTGTTCTGAAGGAGATGTAGATTTTTGCCATCGGGGGTTAAGTTTATTTACATTTATCCGATATATATATCAGTATTGTGGAAAGGGTTGGTTATGTCATGGATGATTTATTAGCACAACAGATTGAGGCTCTTGAGGTGGCTATTCCTTACTGTGAGAAGATTTCCAACGCCATTGGTAATGTGATGGAGGAACTTAATGGTCATAGGCAGGAAGATACTGATGAGTATATATCAAGTATTTTTAATGGAGTTAACTGGATAATTGAAGTATATAACGGAACAAGGGAGCTTATTAATAAGGATAGTGTAATTATTGATAAGGATACTGTTAATGCTTCAATATTTAAGCTGAATGCGGCATATAATGCCAAGAATGATGTAATGCTGTCTGATGCATTCGGTGAGGTTAAGGATTTTGTTACTAAATTCATGGAGACTGCCAGGTCAATAACTGATAATAAGTAATTGGCAAGGCCCTATACGAAAGAGGTAGTAATCATCCATATTATTCCCTGTCTGGAACAATTTTTCCGGGCAGGGAATATTTGTTGTGAAAGCTTTTCAATTATACAGGAGAGGGTATGGTGGATAAAAGGATTGTTGACATTCTTGTGCCTTTGTCTGGCAAAGGCGGTGTGGAGAATGTTATTAATATGGTATCAGATAAATTAATCAAATCCGGCTACCGCGTGCGTGTAGTGCAGATGGTTTACACTGGTCCGGAATGGGTTGGCAGTGGCATTGAATTCTATCCTGTCCTTGTAAATAAGAAGGTGGACAATGTAGAGGATTTTGTAGGAATGTATGCAGAATTCATGACTGTTCATGGAAAACCGGATGTAGTTATAGCAACACCATGGCCTTTCATGGCTTATGTGGCAAGAGCTGCTTTAAAAAGCCTTGGACTGGAGTCTGTTAAGGTGGCAGCATGGCTCCATGCACCAGTTAAAGTGTATAAGGACAACGGAACTGGAGGAATGGAGTGCTTAAGCTTTGCTGACTGTACTATGGTTCTGACAAGAAAAGCGGTAAAACAGATTAAAGAAGTCCTTCCTGAACACAGGGTTGAACTTGTGGGTAATCCCGTTGATATGACAGGAATTGAACCTCTATCTTCATGGAATCTGGACAACAGGACATTGCTGTATGTGGGAAGGATTTCAAGAGAAAAGCGCATGGATGTTATAATTGATGCCATGACAAAGACGCAGTCCATGTGGAAGCTTAGAGTTATCGGTGATGGAGATGAACTGGCATCATGCAAGGAGAGGGCAGAGTATTCGGGAGTGTCTGACTTTATATCATGGCAGGGCTGGAAGAACAATCCCTGGGAAGATTATAATGATGTAACTGCATTGGTTCTTGCTTCGGATTATGAGGGGTTTTCTCTGGTGGCAGTTGAGGCTCTTGCCAGGGGGATTCCGGTTATATCTCCACCTGTTGACGGAATAAGTGAGTATATTGTTCCTGGTGTTAATGGATTTTTCTATGGTCAGGGAGACAGTGGTGAACTGGCTATGGTGCTTGACGCACTGGCTGGCAGTATTCTTCCTGCTGTTGTGCCGGAAAATTGCGTGAAAAGTGTTGCTATGTACGAGAAGGAAAAGGTACTTACGGAAATTCTGGATATTATCGAAAGCCTGATAGATAACTGAAAAATGTATAATAGACTTAATTCTGAGTGGATATGAATATATGAGTCTTAGAATATCAGAATAATAAAAAACCGGCGGATAGGCCTGTGAAATCCGAAAAATCACAGGTTTTCTGCCGGTTTTTTATACGTAATCTGTAAACATCATGCCACTGTACGCTGACAGGTTGTAAGGGTCGTTAACAGGTCTGGCTGGATTCTTGTATGCAACAATCTTGTTGTTCACATAGTCCATAGGATTAGTAGCGAGGTCATCAGCCTTTCTCTGGATTGCATTCTTGAAGTGGTTCAGTTCATTGAAGATGTTGTTGATTCTGCCTTCATCTGATGCGGCAAGAACAGCAGCTCTGTCAACACTGATTGTTCCGTTATCCTCAATCTTTAATCCGTTACTGTTAAGTGTAGTGCTATGGGCATTGGCAAGTTTGGTGAACTCATTCTTAAGCCGCTCATTACCGCTGAATGACAGATTGGATTCGTCAGAGAAAACGGAAATCATCTTATTATATCCTGACAAAAGCTCATCAATTGTATCTACAATTGAGTTGTCATCTGTACTGAGACTGATAGTAGCCGGGCTGTCATCAGTTGTCTTGTTAAACTTAAGTCCATACGCATGGTTTATGGTTATCTCGTTGGATGGAGAATACTGTTCGTTGCCGTTAATGGTGTAAATAGCATTAGTCGGATATTCAGTAACTCTGTCTAATCCCAGGGTATTAACCAGTTCTATATTGCTTTCTTTACCATCAGACCCTTCTATATTGAATATAGTTGGTTTAATACTGGTAATGCCAGTACTCTCTGACTTGATTTCTAATGCTGTGTTGCCAAGACTGTCTGTAGATACATTGGACTTAAGACCAATCTTGGAACGGTTAATCAGACGTGATATCTTGTTCTGGATATCGCTGCTGTTCTCTGCCTCGGATACATTAAATTCAAATTCGTAGGTCAGGTTGTTGATATTCAGGTCAAATGAATAATTACCTGGCTTAATATGCTTGGAACCTGGCTGAAGGAAGCTTCCTGTGTTGGTCTGCCCTGATGCCAGCTGTTTGACTACAACCTGGAATTCAGAAGTATCAGGTGAACTGCTGTCTCCAACATATGTGGCTTCAACAGCTTCCGGGTTACTGCTCTGGGCTGATTTGCGGAATATCATCTGTCCGCTCTGGTCATCTGAAAGGTCTCTTGCGATAAATCCAAGTTCCCTGGCATGTTCCTTTAAGTCAATGGCATACTTCTGAGCCTGTTCAGAAATGTCAACTTTATATACAGGAGCCTGACTGTTGGTTTTCACAACTTTGCCGTAGGCATTATTCAATTGTGTCTTATTATGGGTATCATATTTTGCATTAACCTTGTGCCCGTACTGGGACAGGTAATAGCTGTACGCACTACTAATCATCAACAGTCACCTCCTTGTCTGTTAATATTCTTAGTTAGAAAGGTATGTCAGAAAATCCGTTTTCTGGAAAGAGTATACATAATATAAAGAAGAAAAAATTAAGTGATAATTTTACAGGCACTCTTTCACCTTTATTGTACAACGCAAAGTACAAAATGTCACGCATTTTTTGACAAAAACAGCTTTCTATATTTATGTATCGGATTATTATAGAAATAATTTAATGTTATTTGCTTTATAATGATTCGTAATTAATATATAATTGTAGAAAAGTATTGCGATGAAGTGATTGGGATTTCAGGTATCTGTATATGATGGGGACGATGATTTATGACAGGAAATAACAGGTTTAACCATATTCTTGACAGGGTTGACATGATGATTGAAGAGGGGCTTCTTGATGAAAGCAGAGATTTGCTGGAACAGGTTTACAGTGTAAAACCTGTAGGAATCAGGTGGTTTGTAAGTAATGCAAGATATATGAAGAAAAGTGGCAAAACTGTAGGGGATGTTATTGAGTATCTTAAAGACAAATGCAGTCTGGACTACGAATATGACGGGGTGGATGATTATGTGTCATATATGCATGAATTGTATATGTCTGATGGAAATATGTGCGAATATTACAGATTAAAATATGAATATGACAGAATGCTGGGGAAAGAGCAGGAGACTGAACAGAATTTCCTGGCAGATTTGGACGGGATGGGAATAGAAGGGCTTAGGAAACTGTGTGATACGCTGTATCAGGTTCATGAGGATTTTGCCGCTGCTGTGATTGCTGCACTGTTAAAGTACAGATATAATGATACTGTTGAGTATGGCAATTTGAAAATACCTAATCTGTTTCCTTTTTTGAAATACAGGGGAAAGGTAATATTTGTCCGTACATGTGAAATGGAATGTGACAGCATTCATAATCTGTTCCGTATTCTTGAATGGGCTTTGAATGGGTTGGGAATTGTTACAGAGTTGATTTCCATATCCCGTGATGATGATAATTGTCTTATCTTTTCTGACCTTGAAAAATATATATATAACCAGGAAGAGTTTAATATTGTCATCTCTTCAGGATTTATTATTGATGAGATATGTGTAAGTGGCAGTAATAAAAATTATTGTGAGAGGCTTACCAGATGTGAAAAGGATTATTTAGAGGATAAGCTTGCAGCAGGAAGAATTGGAGGATATCTGGATTATATCGGATGTATGTACGGATTGAATGTCCGGAAGTGTTTTTCTGATACCCGGATAAAGTACTCATTTGTTATTCCCGCAAGAAATAATTCAGAGACATTGGGTTACACTATCAGGACTTGTCTTGAATGCAAAAGGAATGATTATGAAATAGTGATAAGTGACAATTCAGATGATTCTTCTGATTCAGTGAGAAAGATATGTGATGAATTATCAAAAGAGCATGTAAGGACAGGTGCACTAACAGAAAAAAGAGATGTGATAAGGTATGTTAAGACGCCTTATAATTTTCCTCTTGCCAGAAGCTTTGAATATGCAATATTAAGCTCTAAAGGGGAATTCGTGATACCGCTTGGGGCTGACGATGGCGTGTTTCCGTGGATGCTTGATATTCTGGATGAAGTCCTCTCACAATATCCGGAAGACGATATATTCCAGTGGGGATTTGCAGGGTATCAGTGGCCTGGAGTGAAGCAGAATAAGGCTTGTAGGAATATATTTAATGTTCCTCATATATACAGGGGAGAAAGCGTGTCATGTGAATATGTGGATTCTACTGCTGTAAGAAATGAAGCTGTAGATAGTCCTGACAAAATGTACAGGATGCCTACTTTATACATGACATCAGGTTTTAGAAGAAGATACCTGAAAAAACTGTATGAAAAGACAGGGCGTTTGTGGGGTGGAATTAATCAGGATATTTCTACAGGTCTTCTTAATACATGTATATATGACAGATTTGTATATATAAAGGAAGTTCTATCAATTATTGGACAATCATCTTCTTCTATTGGATGCCAGAATCTCAAGATTTCACAGAAAGCTCAGGCTGAATCAGCATTATGGGATAACAAAGATATGATAGGACAGAGTTTTCAGGGATATATTGACAGAATGATTCCTGATACAGGTGGAGAAGTAATATATATGTATATTGCTCTGTTGTATGGTATATCACTAGGAGTCCTTGATGAAAATGTAATAAAATCAGTCAACTGGGGTAACGCTTTTTCTTATATCATAAGGCAGATGGATATAAGTGATGATCAGTTTTTCAGGAAGCTTAATGCATTGCGTCTTGGAGGATATAAGTTGACCGATGGTGATTGCGTGTGGTTTGATAAACTGTGTGAAGAGTATATTAATTATGCGATTATTGAGAAAAATGGCGATGAATCAGTTGAAATGTATGATGAAGTGATGGAAAAGGATAGATTTACTATCAATGCCATGGCTCATGGAATTAATAATATATATGAGGCTGTTGACTATTGCAGGAGGTGGCAAATACATGTTTGAGACAAATTATACTGAAGAGATGAGCGAAAAAATTAACAGATATATGTATCTTATTCTGATTGATCTGATTTCAAAGTATAACAGGGGCGAATATCTTAAGCTGGAGCCAGTGAATAAAGATGTTGCTGAAAATGGCAGGATACCTGTGTGGGTGTGCTGGTGGCAGGGGGTTGATAATGCTCCGGATATAGTTAAGAGATGCGTTGAAAGTATTTACAGGTATGTTCCACAAGATTCTGCCCAGATTCATTTTATTACATTTGACAATTACATGGAGTATGCGGGATTTTCACAGGTGGTTGTTGACCGGTTTAATGCTGGCAAAATTTCACTTACACATCTTACAGATATTTTACGAGTACAGCTTCTTAATATGTATGGCGGGATGTGGATAGATGCTACGTATTTCATATCTGACAACAGATTTGCTGATGTTATACAGAGTGAGGCATACACAATTAAAACAGGAACACCATCATGGAATGGTGATGTTATTGCCAGAGGTAAATGGGCTGCGAATTTTCTTGTGTCTGGTAAGGGAGGACCTCTGTCTGGCTTCTGTGCTGAAGCTTTTGAAATATACTGGAATATGAAGGATGAACTTCTGGATTATTTTCTCATAGATAGGATAGTGAAAGTTGCATATGACAATATTCCAGTTATCCGTGAGCAGATTGATGGCATATCTGTGAATAATTCTGATTCTTTAAAGCTGATGGAAATTATCAGCCATCCTTATGATGAAGCTGTATGGAATGATATGAAAAGAGATACATTTGCATTTAAATTGTCGTATAAGGAACCTGTAGAATTATACACAGAAGATGGAAAGGAAACATTCTATAACAAATTAAAACACAACATTTTGTAAAAAATGCTTGCAGAAACACTCTAACTGGTGTATAGTACAACTCAGTGCAAAACAAATAAAAAAAGTGTTGACGCACTTTTAGTTACTGTGCTATATTAGACTGGCTATGGAAGCGGTCTTTTTTTTATGCAAAAAAAGCCAATTGGTGTATAATCCGGAGAAATACTGGGTTGCTAGCACCTACAAATTTTTAGAAATTGGAGGTGGAAGTTGTGCGAGTAAAGATAACATTGGCATGTACAGAGTGTAAACAGCGTAATTACAACACAACCAAGGAGAAGAAGAATCATCCTGACAGAATGGAAACAAAGAAATATTGTAAGTTCTGTAAGAAACACACATTACACAAAGAAACAAAGTAATTTAGGATGACTGTGAGGAGTGAATAACATGGGCAATGCAACTAATGAGACAACTAAGAAAACAAATTGGTTGGACGCCAT
>SAMEA3663175__coassemble_582_pt1 | contig 9600 bp, 5 predicted proteins | sample SAMEA3663175__metabat2_high_PE_014 | metagenome-assembled genome bin SAMEA3663175 (sample SAMEA3663175) | pig gut metagenome | biome: pig gut; feature: pig-associated habitat; material: faeces | place: Denmark | collected 2012 | reverse complement strand
GCGAGTTGAAGGGCTGTTGCTGAAATAAGCGAGTGTAAGCCATATATGCCGCAACGCTTAGATTCTCTTCGTCGTGACCATTTTGTATATAAGGGTACAGTCTAAGCCGCCATAATCCGTGCAGTTGGTGCCCCAGATGCTGAAAATTCTAAATCCTGTTTTTTATTTATGGTTCCTACATACCATAAAAGTCATCTGATGGCATGCTTCCCCCCACTGACTGTGGATTCTGGCTGTATAATACAGAAAGATATGAGGAAATCTTTGCTTTTGCCTGGTTTCCTGTAATAAATGTAATGTTGCAGTATGGTATGGCCTGCTTTGCCACTGAAGCCTTGAATATTCCAAATTCCTCCACCAGCTGTGCTGCATTATCCACATTAGAATTAACGTATTCTACTGACTGGCTGTACTCTTTCATAAACATATCAACGGCTTGTTTATTGTTATTGTAATAATCCGAATTAACAGCTATAACTCCTGTTACTACCGTACTTCCATCATTATTCAGCTTCTCCCACTCTTTTGTAACATCAAGGGCAATACGAATACTATCTGAAGTATTTTTCACTGTTGTCACGTATGGCTGTGGAAGCATTGCTACTGCTCCTGTTCCTTTGGAAGCCATAACAGCGGCAACCTCTGCGGCTTCTGATTTGAACTCAATGGTAACATCTTTATCAGGGTCTAATCCGGCTTTTGTCAGAAGATATCTTAACGTATATTCAGGTGTTGTGCCTTTACCTGTGGTGTATATTGTCTTTCCTTTAAGGTCAGCTGCTGAACTGATACTTTCACCATTTTCAAGGATATATAATACTCCAAGGGTATTTATTCCCAACACCTTAATTTTACCATTGCTTTTGTTGTACAGTGTTGACGCAGCGTTACATGGAAGTGCTGCTGCCTGGATATCACCTTTTATTAAGAGAGATGTAAATTCATCAGCAGAAGCAGCTATGGTAAAATCATAGTTATTAGCAGTGTTTCCTTCTTTAGAATCTTTCATCAGCTTAACCATTCCAATAGCTGTAGGACCTTTCATTGCTGCAATTTTCATATCGGCAGGAACATATGTGGAAGTACTCTCTTCTGTTACAACTGTTGTTTCAACATTGCCATTATTAATATTATCACTGTTGCTGCTGTCAACTGCCCTGGTACCACATCCTGCAAGGCTGGCAAAAAAAATCAGTATAGAAGCTGTCAAAGCAGCTGCCTTTTTTCCTGTAAACATTATTCCTCTCATATTTCCCTCCACCTTTTCGTTTACAAAACACCGCAAACAGCATAAAACGACATTTTGTTACATGTTTTGCAATTATCTGATTCTTTTATAATCACTCTGATTATATATCATTCTCTACTTATTAAGTAGGTTTAATATGTAATCACTGATTTAATGGTAATATATTTTATAAGGAATATCAATAAGAAAAAATAGTTGTTTTTTTGATTTTTTATGAAAAAACGTGGCAGTTACACTTCATAAAAGAGTGCAACTGCCACGTTCGCATCCGAAATAGTTCCTATTGATATTTACTTAAAATACTTAACACCTGACTCGAATATCTTCATATCCTGCTCACCATATATATTAACCGCAACTGAATCGCCACGTCTCTCTGAATGAGCCATCTTTCCTAAGCATCTTCCATCTGGACTTGTAATACCTTCTATGGCCATGTATGAACCATTAATATTCCACTCTTCATCCATAGAAACATTGCCTTCAGGGTCACAATACTGTGTAGCAACCTGTCCATTAGCAAATAACTTATCAAGCCATTCCTTAGGTGCTACAAAACGGCCCTCTCCATGAGATGCAGGATTACAGTAAACACCGCCAAGTTCTGCTTCTGCAAGCCATGGACTCTTGTCAGATACCACCTTTGTATATACCATCTTAGATATATGACGGTTAATTGTATTGAATGTAAGTGTTGGTGAATTAACATCCTGTCCTGTAATTGAGCCATTAGGAACAAGTCCCAGCTTAATAAGGGCCTGGAAGCCATTACATATACCAAGTGCAAGGCCATCACGTTCATTCAGCAGTTTCTCTACAGCTTCCTTCATCTTGGCATTTCTGAATGCTGTAGCAAAGAACTTGGCAGAACCATCTGGCTCATCACCTGCTGAGAATCCGCCTGGGAACATAATAATCTGTGCCTGGCTGATTGCCTTTTCAAACTCATTAACAGAATCTCTGATACCCTCTGCGTCAAGATTCTTAAATACCCTAACAATTACATCAGCACCAGCTCTTTCAAATGCCTTAGTACTGTCATACTCACAGTTAGTTCCTGGGAATACAGGAATGAATACTGTTGGTCTGGCAACTTTATTCTTACATACATATACAGAATCAGCCTTGTAAAGTCTGCTTTCAACAGGAGTTGTGTCTTTTGAAGCCTTAGTTGGGAATACCTTCTCAAGCTTATCCTTCCATACACTTACCGCTTCTTCAACAGTAATTGAAACCTCCTTGTATGTGAAAGCCTCATTATCCTTAACTTCACCAACCTTAGTATATGGGCATGTTATTTCGTCAATTCTGTCTGCTGCTGCTTCTGCAACAATACATCCGAAACCAGGTGCAAACAAATCCTCTTCTTTAATGTCACTGCTTATTGCAAAACCACAATGATTTCCAAATGCCATCTTGCTTAATGCAGGAACAAGACCATTGCCATCAAGAACATATGCTGCCTTAATAACACCATTAACAATAAGTGTATGTATATTGTCATATAATGTCTTAATCTGCTCAAATACAGGAACATCGTACTCATCCTTCTGTATGTCAAATCTGACAAGTACATCTCCTGCAGTTTTTAATTCCGGAGTAATGATTTCTCCTTCCCTGGCAACATCAACTGCAAATGAACAAAGTGTTGGAGGTACATCAATATCCTCAAATGTACCAGACATACTGTCCTTTCCACCAATTGATGGAAGGCCAAAACCAAGCTGTGCCTCATAAGCACCAAGAAGGGCTGCAAAAGGCTGGCTCCAGCGGGATGGATCCTCTGTCATTCTTCTGAAATACTCCTGGAAAGTAAATCTTATTTTTCTGTAATCACCACCTGCGGCAACAATCTTGGCAACAGAATCAACTATTGCATACATTGCACCGTGGTATGGACTCCAGCTTGAAAGATATGGATCAAATCCATACGCCATCATTGTAACTGTATCACACTTGCCCTTAAGTACAGGGAGCTTGGCAACCATAGCCTGTGTCTCTGTAAGCTGATATTTACCACCAAATGGCATGAATACCGAACCAGCTCCGATTGAACCATCAAATCTTTCCACAAGACCTTTCTGCGAACACTCATTAAGATCAGATAATGTCTTTAACCACTTTCCTCTTACATCAAGAACCTTCTGAGGCTTAAGATAACAATCCTCCTTAGAAGGGATATCAACCAGTACAGATGTCTCCTGGTGTGCACCGTTAGTATCCAGGAATGCTCTTGAAATATTAACTATTTCCTTACCTCTCCATGTAAGTACAAGTCTAGGTTCCTCAGTCACAACAGCAACCTCTGTTGCTTCCAGATTCTCCTCTGCAGCATACTTAAGGAATTCCGTGACATCCTTAGGATCAACAACGCATGCCATTCTCTCCTGTGATTCAGATATTGAAAGCTCTGTTCCGTCAAGTCCTTCATATTTCTTAGGTACTTTATCCAGGTCAACCCTTAAGCCGTCTGCAAGCTCACCGATAGCAACAGACACGCCGCCGGCACCGAAATCGTTACATTTTTTAATTAATCTTGTAACCTCAGGTCTTCTGAAAAGTCTCTGCATCTTACGCTCTGTAGGAGCATTACCCTTCTGAACCTCTGCACCACATGTATCAATAGATTTAGTAGTATGAACCTTAGAAGAGCCAGTAGCTCCACCACATCCATCACGACCTGTTCTTCCTCCAAGAAGAATGATAATATCTCCAGGGTCAGAGTTCTCTCTCTTGACAGCTGCCCTAGGTGCTGCTGCAATAACAGCTCCAATCTCCATTCTCTTTGCAACATAATCAGGATGGTAAATCTCCTTTACATATCCTGTCGCAAGTCCTATCTGGTTACCATATGAGCTGTATCCGTGAGCCGCCTCTGTTACAAGCTTCTTCTGAGGCAGTTTACCCTTTAATGTCTGCTGTATTGGTTTGGTTGGATCAGCTGCACCTGTGATACGCATAGCCTGATATACATAAGTACGTCCTGAAAGCGGATCTCTTATTGCACCTCCAAGACATGTGGCAGCGCCACCAAATGGCTCAATTTCTGTAGGATGATTATGTGTCTCATTCTTAAAGTTTACAAGCCACTCCTCAGTCTTTCCATCTATTTCAACAGGGACAACAATTGAGCATGCATTAATCTCATCTGACTCTTCCTGGTCATCAAGCTTTCCCTCTGCTTTTAACTTCTTCATTGCAAGAAGGGCAAGGTCCATAAGACATACGAACTTGTCCTTTCTTCCCTTATAAATCTCATCCCTGTCAGCAAGGTACTTCTTGTATGTTGCCTCCATAGGAGCTCTGTAATATCCGTCTTTGAAATTAACATTTACCAGTTCTGTAGCAAATGTAGTATGACGGCAGTGGTCTGACCAGTATGTATCTAACACACGAATCTCTGTTGTAGAAGGATCACGCTTTTCTGTATCATGAAAATGCGCCTGGATAAACTTAAAATCCTTAAATGTCATGGCAAGACCCAGGGAATCATAAAGTTCCTTTAATTCTGCCTCAGGCATATCCTTGAATCCCTCAAAATATGTAATATCAGGAGGGGCCGGAAAATCAGTTACAAGAGTATCTGGAATCTGGCTGTCTGCCTCTCTTGAATCCACTGGATTAATACACAGTTCCTTAATCTTTTCCTTCTGGTCATCTGTAAGATCACCTGAAATAACATAGGTTGTAGCAGTTCTTATTACTGGAATCTCATTCTCATTAAAGAACTTAACGCACTGTTCAGCGGAATCAGCTCTCTGGTCAAACTGTCCTGGAAGATACTCAACCGAGAATATAAAATCCTCTGGCTGTGCCTTGAATTCTGTCTCATACACATCATCTACCGGTGGTTCTGAAAATACTGTTGTAAGTGCCTTTTTATATGTTTCCTCTGAAAGGTTTTCAATATCATAACGGATAAGGACTCTAACATCAGTAACAGACTTGATATTAAGATATCCTGTAATCTCATCATGAAGCTCCTTTGCATTAACAGCATAAGGCTTTTTCTTCTCAACAAATACTCTTTTAACGCTGCTCATCATTTTCCTCCTGCTTGTCTTAGTGAATAGCTTTATGTGAATAAATTGTATTGTACCACATAGCTTAATAATTTACCAACAAAAAACTAATTATTATTATTATTCATGCATTCTTCTGATTATCTTATAAACCACCTGGTTACTCATCACTGTTGGTGAAGTGTGGGCAAAGAATATTATTCCGTCTGTCTGGCTTACAATCTGGGATTTGACGAATCCCTCACAAGGGTCGATAACCTCTCCTATAACATCTCCACGGAATACCGGGTCCCCTGGCTCCTTCAATCTTCTGTAGAACCCTCCGTCATATGATTTGACAGGCATAAGATCCTGTTCATGAATCACACTTGCAATATAACCACTATGATTATTATATCTTAATATTCCCATCCTTGTAAGAAACCTCAACACAGAAGAAACTGCCTGTCTTGCAGACTTATCATCAATATTATCTGTGCTGTTGGTATATATTGAAAATGCGTTGGTTCCAGTCATCTGCCAGTTATAATTAAGTGTCACCGTGTCCATAGGCTTAGGACTTCTTATGACAACATACTGAAGCCCGAAAAGATTGGCAAGACTGGCACTCTGGAAACCAGTCTCCATCATTCTCACATGTGGAATGAAATCTCCCGGCATGTAAAAGCTGGCAAACTGGATACCATAATTATATCCTCCCACCTTCTCAAATAACATTGATGCAAACCTGTCCACCGTATCACCTTCTGGATTTCCCGGAAATCTTCTGTTAACATCTGTATTATCAATAGGCCAGAATCTTTTTCCAACATTGGCAGAATATTTATTACCTGTAGGCACTACAAGAATCTCATGATTATGGCTTATGGCGCCATGGCTTTCCAGTTCCTTCAACGCTTTAATAAGCAGGGAACATATATACATCTGCTGAATCTCATTACCTCTTAAAGCGCCAATGATACATGCCGACTTCTCTCCGCCGCCGAATCTGTAGCCCTCAACCTCAAAATTCTCCCTGTACAGCCCCTTAAATGTAAACAAGCTTTCTTTTCTCATTACTATTCCTTCTTTCCTCCGTATACCCTTGCCACAAGTGAGCCCTGATACACAACAGGATGTTCTCTCAATGTGAATATGATTCCGTCTACAGGAGATTCAATTCTCTGTACTATCCTTCCTGTAATAGGCTCAATTACATCTCCAATATGAGTTCCCATTCCTATAGCCCCAAGATTCTTAACTGCAGGAACAAATACTCCACCAGTACCAGATCTTAAGAATTCCACCTGACCTTCTGTAGATATAATAGGCTGCCTTACAGAGATTTGTTCCCCTTCCCATATTCCAAGTTCAATCATCAGATTGAAGATTCCCTCAATAAGCTGGTCACAATACTCCTTGTTTATCCTGTTCCCCACTCCCATCTCAATGGCAAGGGTTGGAACATCCATATTATTAAGGCTGTATGCCAGCGTTGCATCGAGAACTGTCTTAGAGGAATATATCCAGACAAAATCAGTATTAATAATCTTGGCAAATGGGAGAAGTCTGTTCTGGTTCTCCTCTGTAAGCCTTGCCTGGGGCATCTCTTTGATAAATATATTGCTGGAATGAATATCCAGGCAGAAATCACTGCCAATTATCAATAATTCCTGCTGCCACATACTCAGCCACAGCTCCGTTATTATCACCGGGAAAAGACCTGTTCATATCAAGCTCAAACATTGGTATTCCCCTGCTGCCAATATCTAGTCCAAGGGGATTCAGGTCCGGGTATATGTCAACTATTCCCTTAAGCTTTTCCGGATAGCTGTTAATTCTTCTGATTACTTCGTAACAGATATACTGTCCGTCCAGTTCATCTCCGTGTATTCCAGTAACAATTGACAGCCTTTTCTCCTTTCCTGAAAGGCTGCCAGGAGCAAGCCTGTTCTTGTGAACAGTCCATTTTTCATGGACAGGCAGTTCAATTGATACAATATCTTCTATCATAGTGAATCTCGTTCCTCCGAATATTAATCAAATTCCATCATTCCACTGACAGACAGTTTACCATTAATCTGTCTTATAATCAGTGAGCCAAATGTTGAATCAGGCATATATGAAACTCCGTTAACAAATACCTTTGTTCCAGGAAAAATATTCTTATATACCTTAACCTGTGAATGTTCTCCTGCATTAATCAGGTCACACAAATACTTTGCCTCCTCATTATACTTGGTTTTTTCTGACATTTTGATTATCTTTGACTGCATTACTTTGTTATACATCTCATGGTCATATTTCTCAGAACCCGTAATATTTAACAAAGAATATTTCTCCATAATGGTATCCAGCATATCAATCTCAATATTAACATCCTTAATGGCTTTAATTGCGGCAGCATATTCATTTTTGATGGATTTAACAGCGCCTGCCCTTATCACCGTTGTTACACCGTTTTCCACACCTGCATTACCAGTCTGTACTCCCAGAACACCAGTAACATCTCCACCCTGGACAGAGCTTTGTTTGCCACTAACAATTACCTTTCCATATGCAACCACATTACAATTTAACAGATAATTAGCTGTTAAATTACCTTTACAGTTAATTGACACATTCTCAAAGAACCTGCCACTGACATCGCCCCCTGCTTCGACTCTGGCAAGACACTTACCATTAACTCCATTCTTGAAACATATATTCTTATCAGCTTTTATGATTGCAGCTTCCACATGTCCATTAATAGAAATACTTCCCCTGGCACATACAGACATACCGCTTATGACACTGCCTCTGATATCAATATCGCCATTAAACTCAATATTTCCAGTAGATAAATCCACATCTCCCGGTATAGTAAGTACATTCCTCACATTAAGGTCGTAGTTTCTATACTCTACCTTTCCATCTATTTCTGCATAATATGTAGTGCCGTCTTCTGATACTGTAAAACCCCTTCCACGCATTGGTGATTTAGGTTTTCCAGATTTAGGAATTAACAGTTTTCCCCTTACATCATATCCATACACACCACTTGTAGGAGGTGTGTACTCCACCAGCTTATCTCCTGCACTTACCAGTTCAAATAGTCTCATATTATGATAATCTACTGAGCCGTCCTCTCTTATCATTGGTTTTCCAAGGTTATCTGTATTAAAGAAAAATGTATATTCCCCATCTGTTCCATCTTCTGCTTCTTTTCCGGATGCAATAAGTTCACTGGAATTATACCTCTTTTCCTGAAGAATACTGTATATCTTACCCTCATCTATTCCCATTTTAACGCCTTTATTATCAATAGCCTGCCTGATATCCTCATAAGTATATTCAACACTTTTATCTGAAGGAACAGCAAGCTTAACATAGGCAGACATATTATCATCTGATATGAATACAGATATATTTCTATTAAGTTCCAGCTCTTTTTCTATATCCTGAATCATAACACTCCCCCCTGTTTTATCTGCTTAAGCAAGTTTGTTACACATCCTTTCATGCACCAGAAATACTATATGCATCAATTGTTACATCTGTAACCGCATCTGTTCCATATATTCCGGTGACATATTACAGTCAAGTATTGGCGAAACATCTTTACCCGCTTCAAGTGCCATACGTATCTGTTCCATCTGTCCTGCACTGTAATGTGAATCTGCATATAATGAAACATCTACTCCTGACATAATCCCCTTTAATATTTCCTGTGTCTGTTCCTCATTCAGTTCCAGACTTCTTTTTTCCTTATTATCTTCTTCTCTGCAAATCTCCATGGAGACAGGATCTATAAATGGGTCTCCATAATCCTCCACATCAATTCCTTCCTGCAGTCCAAGACGTATCTGTTCCATCTGGGATGAAGAAAAGCCAGTCATTGCATATGCCGAAACATCCACACCTGCTTCCAGTCCAAGACGAATTTCCTTCATCTGCTCACTGTTAAACTCATGGAGCAGATATTTGGTAACATCGACAAAATGCTCAAGACCAAGACGAATCTCTTTAAGCTGAAATTCGTCATATCCTTCCTTGAGATAGAAACTTAAATCAATTCCATTCTTATCGGCAAGCCTTAACTGTTTAATAGCTTCCCCACTGTATCCCTTGTCCACATAGTACATGACATCATAGCTGTACTGGCTGGCAAGACGGATTTCACGCATTACGGTATAATCCCTGACAGGATCAATTAAGAATGTAAGCTTAACGCCATCCTGCATTGCCTGCTTAATCTCTTCCATCTGTCTGTAATCAAACTTAGGATCAGAATAATATGACACATCAAGTCCCATTTCAAGTCCAAGCCTTATGGACTTCATCTGGGATGCGTCATATTCCGTGCTGGCA
>SAMEA3663175__coassemble_577_pt1 | contig 9621 bp, 6 predicted proteins | sample SAMEA3663175__metabat2_high_PE_014 | metagenome-assembled genome bin SAMEA3663175 (sample SAMEA3663175) | pig gut metagenome | biome: pig gut; feature: pig-associated habitat; material: faeces | place: Denmark | collected 2012 | reverse complement strand
ATTATGTTTGGTGTAGGAGACTATGTTACTAGAAAATCATATAATAATGATATTATACATAATACGATACAAGGATATGCCAACATAAACAAAAACAGGAGACTAACTATGACAATAAACGAAGAAATATACTCTTCTGAAAGTATGCAGACTGACGAGTTCCTTATCCAGAACTGCAAAGAATTCTGTAAAAGATACAGAGGTAAAATATTTGCCGTCACTAACCGCAGCCTTGTAAAAGATGGATGTTTTTGTGAACAAATTGAAAAAATCGGACAAGTAAAACCAGATTCAATAATCCTTAGAGAGAAAGATATGTCTCTGGCAGAATACACATCACTTGCAGAAAAGATTCTTGAAATCACTGACAGGAATCATATCAGATGTATACTTCATAACTTCCCTGATGCAGCCATCCAGTTAAACTGTAAAAGCATTCATATGCCACTTGGCGAACTGTGTTCAATTGCCGGCAATAGTTATAAAACACCTCTTGGAAATGACTTTCTTGAACATTTTGATGTTATAGGCACCTCTGTCCACTCCATAGAAGATGTCCATCTTGCCGAAGAACTTAAAGCAACCTATGTAACCGCAGGACACATATACGAAACTGACTGTAAGAAGGGACTTAATCCAAGGGGACTTGATTTCCTTCGAAACATATGCAGTGAAACCAGTCTTCCCGTATATGCCATAGGTGGAATTAAATTCGACTGCCGCCAGATAGATGAAATACTTGACTGCGGTGCCAGTGGTGTCTGCATAATGTCCGGTTTTATGAATATATAAACACTAAACTCTGTATCCATATTGGCAGCTGCCATATACATGGATACAGAGTTTTTATTATCTAAACACTAATATTATATCTTCCAAGAACTTCCATAAGTCTGTCTTTAGCCTCACGGATTCTTTCAGCAGTTTCAACATTAATCTTCTCAGGAGTTGAACTGCCCATTGCCTTTAACAGAGCATTGTTGGCGTCTTTAATCTCCTTTCGCATCTGCTTATCCCAATCCTTCTTATGATTAGATAATTCTGCACTTATCCTTGATGTCAGATTACCGGCATCAATCCTTAGCTGGACAAGTTCTTCCCCCTGCTCATCCTGCTTCTCGTAAACTCTCGCTTCCCACATGGCTCTCTGAATCTCTTCTTCAGTCATATTGGAATTAGATGTAATAGTAATGGACTGAAGATTGCCTGTACCAAGATCCTTAGCAGATACATTCACAATTCCATTAACATCTATATCAAATGTAACTTCAATCTGTGGTGTTCCGGCAAGTGCCCTTTTAATTCCCGACAGTCTGAAATTACCAAGAAGCTTATTATCTCTTGTAAACTTTCTCTCTCCCTGGAAAACTTTAATATCTACAGATGTCTGAAAATTACCTGCTGTTGTAAATATCTGGCTGTGTCTTGTTGGTATTGTAGTATTTCTCTCAATAAGTCTGCTGGCAATTCCTCCAACCGTTTCAATAGACAGGGACATTGGCGTAACATCCATAAGGATAATCTCTGATGCTCCACAGCCAGGTATAAGCTGACCTGAGAGCTTACCACCCTGAATTGCCGCTCCCATGGCAACACATTCATCCGGATTAAGATTCCTTGATGGTTCTTTTCCCATAAGATTTCTTACTTTATCCTGAACTGCCGGGATTCTTGTAGAGCCTCCCACAAGGATAACCATATCTATATCCTGTTTTCCAAGTCCTGCATCATGAAGGGCATTCTCCACTGGTGTAACAGTCCTGTCCACCAGGTCTGATGTCATGGCCACAAACTGCTGTCTTGTTAACTGAATGTCCATATGTCTTGGACCATCCTTTGACATTGCAATAAAAGGAAGGTTAATATTGGCTGTCATTGCAGATGACAGCTCTTTCTTGGCTTTCTCTGCCTCCTCACGTACTCTTGACATGGCAGATGTGTCCTTGACAAGATTAATACCTGTCTGGTTTCTGAACTGCTCTACAAGGAAATTGACTATTCTGTCATCGAAATCGTCTCCTCCGAGATGATTGTCTCCTGATGTAGCAAGCACTTCTATGACTCTGTCCCCAATCTCAATTATTGACACGTCAAATGTTCCGCCGCCCAGATCATACACAAGAATTTTCTGTGGCTGTCCATTGTCCAGTCCATAGGCAAGTGCTGCAGATGTTGGTTCATTAATAATTCTTAAAACATTAAGCCCTGCAATACGTCCTGCATCCTTAGTAGCCTGACGTCCAGCATCATTAAAATAGGCAGGTACCGTTATAACAGCATCTGTTACTTCCTCCCCAAGATAGCTTTCCGCATCGCTCTTTAATTTAGTAAGGATAAATGCTGAAATCTCCTGTGGAGTATAATGTTTCCCATCTATCTTCTTCCTGTAATCAGTTCCCATATGTCTCTTGATGGAAAACATAGTTCTGTCAGCATTAACTGCTGCCTGGCGCTTTGCCACATCTCCAACAAGCCTGTGTCCATCCTTTGAAAACGCCACAACAGAAGGTGTTGTCCGGTATCCCTCATTATTAGGTATTACCTTAGGCACACCTCCTTCCATAACAGCAACACAACTATTTGTCGTTCCTAAATCAATTCCTATAACCCTGCCCATAAATACTCCATTTCACGAAACATGTCCTATGTCAGCATATCTGCCAGCCTTTATATAGTCTTTATTCTATCACACTTCACAGGAATATAATATTAATACAGGCTATAAATTTCTAAAAGTTTTATAAATCATTATTGATTCTGGTTATTTCCATGATTTCCGTGAGGCAGCCTTATTCTGAAAACTGCCCTTTTCAGCTTATTTGCATCAAAAGGATACAGAGGAGCAATATAGCTTTTTCCTGAGATTGTGTGGTTAAATACTATAGAAACCAATCCTATTATGCAGCCTGCCACAAATCCAGGCAGATTGAATGCTGCTGTAAGAATAAGAGTCAGAACCCTGACAAATTTCATGGCATACCCCATTTCAAAACTTGCCTGGGAATAAGTTCCCACAGTGACAACAGCCATATATAGAAGTGATTCCGTATTAAACCATCCCGAACTGACTGCATATTCTCCCACAACAATACCAGCAACAATACTTAGTGGAGTAGACAGAAGAGTTGGTGTATTAACAGCAGCCATTTTCAGTCCATCCACAGACATTTCAAGCAGCAGAAGCTGCCATATAACAGGCACAGTTATATCATTACTTATTGTAATAAACTTCAGCCACTCCGGTATCCACCCAGGATTCTGGATAAGAAGAAGCCATACAGGTGTAAGAAACATTGTTACGAATGTAAATACAAATCTTGACAGCCGTAAATAAGTTCCTATTACCGGAGCAAAATTATAATCATCTGCTTCCTCAACCATATCAAATATTGATGTAGGAAGAATCATTGCTGCCGGGGAATTATCCACAAGTACAACAATATTGCCATCAAGGATTGCCGCAGCTGCAGTGTCTGGTCTCTCTGAATATTTGAATTTAGGGAAAGGACTAATCCATCTGTGAGGAAAAAGACACTCTGCCAGACTCTCCACATTCATGGTAAGAGACTCAACCTTAATATCATCAATCCTTTTTTTGATTGATGTCAGAAGTTTTTTGTCTACCAGATCATCAATATAGCACACCGCCACATCTGATCTTGAACGGCTTCCCACCGTTAAAAGTTCCATACAGAATTTATCATCCCTGATACGTCTCCTAAGCAGGGCAGCATTATGAACCAGTGTCTCAACAAAACCATCCCGGGAGCCTCTGAGCACTCTGTCTTTCCATGGTTCCTGTACATTTCTTGCAGGATAGTTCCTGCAGTCAATAAGGATTGCACTTTCAAACCCATCTACGAACATAAGTGTTACGCCTGAGAGAAACATCGTCACAGCCTTTTCCACTTCATTGCAACTCTCCGCCTCAGTATAAGGCATTCCTCTTTCAAGAAATGTATCTAAATCCCTTAAGTCATCTTCTTTTAATGAATAGAAAAACTGAATCAGCTTCTCTACCATATCTTCCTGTACAAATCCATCTATAAAGAAAAAGCCGGCTTTCCTGCCGCCAATTAACACATCTCTTCTTAAGATGTCAAAATTGGCAGAAGTATTAAGCCGGTTTTCCATTAAGGAAAGGTTTTCATCTAAGCTGGCCAAAAATTTGCCCGCATTATATAATGTATCTGACTGCGCCATAATATACTTCTCCCTTCCGGTCTTTTTCATACTAATTATTCCCGGAAGGAAGAAATCTATACAGTGTTACTGGATATAGAAATAATATTCCATCAAATCATTTTCCGTGTGGATGCGGACATTAATCTGATAAAACGATTTTAGAGGGTCTATCGGCGTATCAGCATTCAATCTGTTAAGCTTCTCAATAATAACATCCTTATTAAATCCTGCCCCTTCCTTTGTTGCATTAGTTATAACATCATCCATACGTGATGTTCCATTGTTATATGCATCATATAATGTTGTCTGTCTCTGCTCAGGCAGATTAATCTCAAGGACTTCAACATTAAGATAATAATAGTCCCCAGATAAGGAAAGCTTATTATCAAAAGCTGATTTTACAAGTTCTATAGCATCTTTGCTGGTCACACTGCCTAAAGCATAATTAAGGCTTCCTTTGTTAACCATTTTCATAAAGCTTTCTGTTGTTTCTGGAAGATATTCAGAAAATGGAATTCTAATATAGTAGTTGTTGCCATTCTCTACAAATCTAATACTTACAGTATCGTACACACCTGGTTGGTCAAAGGATTTAATATACTGATTATAACCAACTCTTTTTATCTCAGACTGAAGGCAGTTATATATATTCTGCTTGTCAGAATCAGATAAATTAACATTATTATTAAATGTCAGGGTTACATTATTATATTCAGGAAGCTCAAGATATATTTTCTGATATTCCTCATCAGCTCCAAGCTTTAACATAAGATTTTTATAATCATCTTCTACAAGTGCAATAGATCTTCTTGTTCCTATAATACCATCCTTAAAGTACACATTAATTGTATATACGTTCTTTCTGTTCTGTGAAAGTTCCACGTATGTCTTATCTTTACAATGATTATAACCATTAACAAGAACATCAATTATATCTGAGTCCTTTATTCTATACTGAGCAGTTTTCGTGTTGTAATAATCAGCGAAACTGCCTGAATAATTACTATAATAAGTACTAGATTCTACTACAGCATATTTAATCTTGGAAGTCTCTGGTTTATATGCTTTCATCACCACTGAACCAGACCACAGTAAACCTGTAAATATACCTGCTGCTGCCAGTGCAATCACTGAAGATATTCCCGTTTTAAATCCAAGTCTGCTTCTGTCACCTGCAATCAACTCATATATAATCATTGCAGCTACTGCCAGAGACACAAATATAATCATACTGATAATATCTCTTTCAATTAAAAGAAGGAGAAAACCAACCGCCATGCAGATAAATCCTATAATAGTCCTTATTATTACATGAATCTTATTACCCAATGCTGCTTTTCCGGCAACTTCACTCTTTCTACGTACAAAACACAGGTATCCTATAGCTGCATAAACTATGGCTAACACAAGGGAATATACCATGTATCCTTTGTTGAGCAGAATCTCATTATATTGGATTCCATTCATACTTCCGCCTACAATCAGGGCGGATATCATATTCCTTTCAACACCAATTACTGGTACAACCTGAATATTTGATACATAATCAAACAATGCACTGATTCCACCGGTAATCATAACTCTTAATATGGCAGGAATAAACAGAATTATACCTGTAAGACATATATTACTCATGAGACTTCCTGTAAGAGAGCATGCAAGAGCAATTACCGCGCCACACAAAAGATTACAGATGAATGTACCAATAATTATCCATGTAATTGTGCTTACAGAATATACGAAATACTTCTTATATACTGCTATAGAAAAAACTATACCGACTACAGCACATACATAGACAATAACCTGCCATGTGAAAACAGCTGAAAGCTTTGTAAGATACATGTTAAGCCTTGTATAAGGCAGGGAATTATAAAAATCAGAACTATTTCTTTTGTTATTATAACTGAATGCCATAAGCATAAGTACAGGAGTAACAAACACAAATGTTAACACAAGAGGCCACAGTTCACCTGCGCCCAGATATGTTGTAGACACTCCACCAGACATACTGCCATTAACACTAATTCCTTCTTTGGTATATTCAATCATTCTTATACCCTGTGAAACAATTGACAAAACTGAGAACAATGTAATAAGCACTGTTCCAAGAATCCCCATAACCTTAAGCTGAAGGAAATTATTAATGAACAGCTTAATGCTGAATATTTTCTTATCATTCATCTTCCTTTACCTCCATCTGCTTATTAAACTCATATCCCAGAGCTTCCATCTCATAAGTAAATACCTCCTCCAGTGTAAGAGGCAGTATATCAAGAATAATTGGATTCATATCTCTGAAACGTTTAATCATCTCTTCCCTGTCCCCATTGACAATCATATTAGCAACAGAGCCTTCCTGACGGTATCTTGTAATATTCATATCCCAGAATTTACTTTCATTGAACTTTTCTTCGAAAGCCACCTGAACCTTAAACTGTGTTGTCTTCATCTCAAGCACGTCACTGTCCAGAACAAGTCCTCCCTTGTGAAGCAGGGCAAGATGGTCGCATATATCCTCCAGCTCTCTTAAGGAATGGGAGGTAATAATAACTGTTGAGCCTTTTTCTGCCACATCATCACAGATAAGCTTCTTAACAAGATTTCTCATAACAGGGTCAAGACCATCAAATGTCTCATCAAAAAACATATACTTTGCTCTGGTTGACAATGTAAGAATAATTGATGCCTGCCTTCTCATTCCCTTAGAGAAATTAGCAATATTCTTGTCAGGGTCTAATCCAAAAATCTTAGTAAGCTCATTGAATCTGTCCATATCAAAGTTATCGTATAATCTCTTATACATTAATGCCATCTTCTTCATATTAGACCCTGTAAGAAAATACAGTTCATCCGCAACAAAAGATATCTGTTCCTTAACAGAAGGATTCTCATATACAGGTTCATCATCAAAATATGCAACCCCTTCATCCGGTTTATATATACCGGCAAGGACTCTTAAAAATGTTGATTTTCCGGCACCATTAGAACCTACCAGACCATATACACAGCCATCCAGTATATTGCAGGTAACTTCATCCAGTGCTGTAAAAGAGCCAAACTTCTTTGTAATTCCAGCCGCTCTAATCATTCTCCCACCTCATCTTTCTCATTATTGATATCATTCTTAAAGCAGTCATTGACAATATTAATCAGGTCCTTGCGGGACACTCCTGCCAGTAAAAGTCCAGCAACTGTCTCTTTGAAATCTGACAGTTTATCTGTAGCTAATACTCTTGCCTTCTCTACACCATCCTCAGCTATAAATGCTCCTTTGCCCGGTACTGTAATAATAACTCCTCTTCTCTCAAGCTCCGTATATGCTTTCTGAATAGTATTGGGGTTAATTGCCAGTTCCATGGAAAGGCCCCTTACTGATGGCATCTTTGCACCTGGAAGAAGAAGTTTCTTCAAAACTTTCTCCTCCACCTGATTAATAACCTGTTCGTAAACCGGAACTCTTGACATAACATCAATTACAAACATGTTATTGCTCATCCTTAACCTCCTTTGGTGATGCTAAATCTTCAGGTGCTTACATATGATTAGCACCTGTACACAAATATTTGTTTTAAGCTTGTTATAACTGTACTATGTATGATAGTACAGTTGCTATATATAAAATACCCCCTTCAAGACACTTTGTCAAGAGGGGGTTTAGTAAAATAATTAATTTTTATCACAATTTTTGGCATTAGGGAATATACGCTGCATAACATCATCTCCATAATGCACATCCATATATACCTGCCAGCTCTGCTCTGCCTTAACCTGATTATCCCTCTGGTCATATCTTATCAAAGCCATACTGGTCACTACAGCATCTACCGCCATGAAAGCAACAAGAAGCCAGGTAAGTACTTTTCCTATTTTCACCGGAATCTTTTCAATGAATTCTGAAAGTTTAGGATATAAAAGTTTAAACCATACAACAGCTGCAATTCCCCAGAAGAAACAGTACAGAAGATTAATTCTGCCTCCCAGATTATACTTCATATGGCTGTAATCCCAGAAAACCTTGCCAAACACTGCCTCTGTAAACACACTGCAAAGGTACTCAAAGGCACCACCAAGAAATGTACCTGTTATGAATAAAAAGCCATCACTTGCGTCCTTGTACCTGTAAAGCATAGCTGTTGCCAGGGCAATAGCAAGCCCCCACACAATACTGAAAGGTCCCCATACCACACTACTTCTGCTCATCCACACTCCCATGGTAATTCTGCAGAAAATCGTCTCAACAATGTCACCGATGAATGCTCCTATGAAGAACAGCATAATAAGCTTATATATACTGCATCCACTGGCAAAAACATTCTTATCCACAGGAACAGCTACAATCTTTTTTGCCTGAGGATAAGCCCTATTAATTCTTTTTTCAATTCTTACAGCAATCCAGTCTCCCATGGCATTGCTGACTTTGTCCAGGTTGTTGTTAGTATTTTCCCATATCTGGTTATGCTTCTTTTTCCCTTTCATAAGAATGAAGGAAGCTGCAATATCTAAAACAAGCAGTCCCAGAAGTACCAGAAGCACTATATGAAATACTAATGATGGCAGCATATTAAACAGGCTTACAAAAAAGCTGTTTCCATACGCTACAATAAGGAATCCCAAAGCACCTTTGATTAAAGAAATTGGAAGACATATATATCCATCCAGATTCCACTTAATATCCTTGTAATCCCACCATTTCTCATGTAAATATCTTGCAATGAGATGTCCGGCAATCCATTCAATAACTGCTGCATACAGAGTTGCAAACATAAACAGTTCAAAACCCTTCATCTCATACATACCAAAGGACATAACAGCAGCTGATATACCATATATGATACACAGTGGTCCATTAACAAGTCCCCTGTTTACAAACCTTTTCTGCCTTACAGCCGCAACAATAGTCTCTAATATCCATCCTCCAAAAGAGTATACAAAAAACAGTCCAAGCCAATCGTATCCGTTGTAAACAAACATTCTTTCTACCAATCCTTTTAATATCAAACGTATATATCCGTTCTTCTATCAGGTTATTATATTATATTCTTACGTAATACACAAATTAATCCTGAATTATTCACGGAACAGTATCTGAACTGATAACTGTGCCATGAATCTAAAAATTGATCCATGCAGCCATAACATCACTCAATTAACCTGTTAAAAGGGTATAAAATCCCTGTGGCAGAATTCAGAGTTCAATTGTTAAGCTGTCAAGGTTCGTTAATAGTTGCTATTCCAGCTGTACATTCAGCTTACCAATATTTGAAAGTGTCTCATAGAATTCATTCTTATAAGGGCAGCTGCTACACAGCTTGAATGTGATATATCTTGCTGAACGAATTACTTTTGCAGCAATCTTCAGCAGTTTTAAACGGACGGTATCAATGCGTTGTTTTCGCATGTTTGCTGATAACGCCAATCGTCTAAACCAATTAA
>SAMEA3663175__coassemble_573_pt1 | contig 9656 bp, 9 predicted proteins | sample SAMEA3663175__metabat2_high_PE_014 | metagenome-assembled genome bin SAMEA3663175 (sample SAMEA3663175) | pig gut metagenome | biome: pig gut; feature: pig-associated habitat; material: faeces | place: Denmark | collected 2012 | reverse complement strand
GAACATCCATTCCGCTTGCTGTAAGGCGGTGTTGCTGATTCTCAACAGAACGGGCACCAACTGCTACATAGGAAAGAACATCTGATAGAAACCAGTAATTCTCTGGATAAAGCATTTCATCAGCTGGGGTTAGTTCTGTCTCGTCCATAACTCTTATATGCATCTTTCTTATTGCTATAAGACCGGCAAGAAGATCAGGTTTTTTCTCAGGGTCAGGCTGGTGAAGCATTCCCTTATAGCCTGTACCAGTCGTTCTTGGTTTATTAGTGTAAACTCGTGGTATTATTATAATCTTATCTTTAATTTTCTCCTGAACCTTCTTTAAACGAAGAGTATAATCTAAAACAGCGTCCTCATTATCAGCTGAGCATGGACCTATTATTACAATAAATTTATCTGATTTTCCTGTTATAACATCAGCAATTTCTTTATCACGCAGTGATTTTTTGTTCATTACATGTTCAGGAACAGGAAATTCATCTTTTATTTCTTTTGGTGTTGGCAATTTTCTTACAAATTCAAAACTCATGTTAACTCCTTACCTATAATCTTAGTAAATAATATACATCTTTGGATTATATTACTTTTTTTTAGAAAATGGAAGTAAAAATATTAATTACATGATATAATTTAAAGAAATAGAAATAACGGGAGGGTTTTTACCATGAGAATGTATGACATTATAATGAAAAAGAGAAATGGTTTTCCCTTAACAAAGGAAGAAATATACTATTTTGTAGATGGATTTACTAATGGAAGTATTCCTGATTACCAGGCCTCTGCGCTTCTTATGGCTATATTTTTTCAGCATATGAATTATGATGAAACTCTTAACCTTACCATGGCAATGGCAGATAGTGGAGAGCATCTTGATTTGTCAGGTATATCTGGTATTAAAGCTGACAAGCATAGCACAGGTGGAGTTGGAGATAAAACTACTCTTGTTCTTGCTCCTATGGTTGCAGCAGTTGGAGTTAAAACTGCAAAAATGAGTGGAAGAGGACTGGGGCATACAGGGGGGACTATTGATAAACTTGAGAGTTTTCCTGGATTTTCAACAACCCTTACCCAGGAACAGTTTGTGAAAAATGTGAATGATATCGGTCTTGCTGTTACAGGACAAACTGGCAATATAACTCCGGCGGATAAGAAAATATATGCATTACGTGATGTGACTGCAACCGTAGACAATATATCTTTGATTGCCAGCAGCATCATGAGCAAAAAACTTGCTGCAGGTGCTGATGTTATTGTTCTTGATGTCAAAACAGGTAATGGTGCATTCATGAAGAATTTAGATGATGCCACAGAATTAGCCCAGACACTTGTTGACATAGGAAATGGTGCGGGAAGAAAAACATATGCTGTTATTTCTGAGATGAATGAGCCCCTTGGCTATGCCATTGGTAACAGTCTTGAAGTGATTGAGGCAATAGATACATTAAAAGGTAATGGCCCACGGGATTTATATAATCTGTGTATAGAGCTTGGAAGCTTAATGGTAGCTGCATCTGACAAGAATATATCATCAGACCAGGCGAAGCAAATCCTTAAAAATACAATAGATGATGGTTCTGCATTCAGGAAATTTAAAGAATTTATTGAAGCCCAGGGGGGAAATCCATCAGATGTTGATAATTGCCGTGATTTAATAAAAGTTAACCGGATTATGGATATAAAATCACCTGAATCAGGGTATATTGCCGGCATACAGACTGAAAATATTGGAAATGCTGTAATGATGCTTGGAGGCGGAAGGCAGAAGAAAGGTGACAGCATTGACCATTCGGTAGGAGTTGTTCTTAAGAAGAAAGTTGGAGAGCAGGTTAAAAAGGGAGAGCCACTGGCTACAGTATATATAAATAGTACAGATAATCTTGATACAGTTCTTGGTTTGATTGAAAAATCATTTATAATTTCAGAAGAAAAGCTTAACGAACCAGAACTTATTAAGGGAATTATCTCATAATATTTGAATTAATGTTGATATTATTTTAACTTTTGTTAAAAATAGACAAGTATTTTAATGGTTGTTGTATTATCTGTTAAAATGTGGTACAATGCAAGCACTATGAATGAAAAGGAGAATAGTGAAATGGAAGTTAGACCAGGAGCTAATCCAGTTGATGTTAAGACATATGATACAGACAGATTAAGACATGATTTCTTAATTCAGGATTTGTTTGTAGCTGATGAAATTAAAACTGTTTACAGCCAGATTGACAGAATTATTGTTGGAGCTGCAACCCCAGCTAAGAATACCCTTACACTTGAGGCTGGAGCTGAACTTAGAGCCAAGTATTTCCTTGAGAGACGTGAGATGGGTATTATTAATATCGGTGGAAGCGGTACAGTAACAGTTGATGGCAAGGATTATAAGTTTAAATACAAAGACGGAATGTACATAGGTATGGGCGCAAAGGAAATTAAGTTTGCAAGTGATGATGCATCTAACCCTGCAAAGTTTTATTTCAATAGTGCACCTGCGCATAAGACATATCCTACAGTATTTATTGATCCAGACAAGGATATCTTACCTGAGAATAAGAAAGAGCTGGGATGCCTTGAAAGTGCTAATCACAGAACAATTAATAAGTATATCCTTCCAGGACAGGTTGAATCATGTCAGCTGGAGATGGGTATGACATGCTTAGAGCCAGGAAGTGTATGGAATACAATGCCATGTCATACACATGACAGACGAATGGAAGTATACCTTTATTTTGAAGTGCCTGATGATGCTGTTGTATTCCATTACATGGGTGAGCCAACAGAAACACGTCACATTGTTATGAGGAATGAAGAGGCTGTTATTTCACCAAGCTGGTCAATTCATTCTGCATCTGCAACACATGCATATACATTTATCTGGGGTATGGTTGGAGAAAATCAGGATTTCGATGATATGGATCACGTTGATATGAAGGATCTTCGTTAGTCTGTATAATAATTATTTACATGATAATAAACCTCAGGGTTTTATTATAATTTATTTATGAAAAGGAGAATTCAAATGTCAGTAAATTTTTCACTTGAAGGTAAGATAGCTTTAGTTACTGGTGCATCATATGGTATTGGTTTTGCAATTGCATCTGGTATGGCTCAGGCAGGAGCTACAGTCGTGTTTAACGATATTAAGCAGGAATTAGTAGATAAGGGTATTCAGGCATATAAAGAAGCAGGCATTACAGCTCATGGTTATGTTTGTGACGTAACTAATGAAGAGCAGGTTAATGCTACTGTTGAGAAGATTACAAAGGAAGTTGGCCCTATTGATATTCTTGTTAATAATGCAGGTATTATCAAGAGAATTCCAATGTGCGATATGACAGCTGCAGAGTTCAGACAGGTTATAGATGTTGACCTTAATGCACCATTTATTGTATCTAAGGCAGTTATTCCTTCAATGATCGAAAGAGGTCATGGAAAGATCATCAACATCTGCTCAATGATGTCAGAATTAGGCCGTGAAACAGTTTCTGCATATGCAGCAGCTAAGGGTGGTTTAAAGATGTTAACAAGAAATATCTGTTCTGAGTATGGTAAGTATAATATTCAGTGTAACGGTATTGGACCTGGTTATATCGAGACTCCACAGACAGCTCCATTAAGAGAGAGACAACCTGATGGTTCTAGACATCCATTTGATTCATTCATCATTGCCAAGACACCTGCAGAGAGATGGTTAAAGCCAGAAGAATTAGCTGGTCCAGCAGTATTCTTAGCTTCAGAGGCTGCTGATGCTGTTAATGGACATATCCTCTATGTTGATGGTGGTATTTTAGCTTACATTGGTAAGCAGCCATCTTAATTGATGTAGAAGATTATTTTGATAATTTGAAGTAGTAAATAATTAAGGAGCTGGAACACATAATAAGTGCTTCAGCTCCTTATATTATAAAAACTATATTAAAAATGATGTATTTTTCCACCTTTCACTTCAACGTAGTTCTCATCATTTACCCTTAGCCATACTGACTGGGCTGATGGGTTGTATACAAAGCTGTTATCAGCTGCAAATTGAAGAGCACTAAAGGCTTTATCATAATCAACAATTTCTATATTAGTGGCATACCATATATCATCTTGTCCACCCATCATTTCACAGAATTCTTCAATAAGATTCCAGTTATCATTCTTATCAAATTCAAATGAATGACCCCAGACATACATCATATATAGATACTGTGACTTATGCAGTTCAAGAAATCTTTTACCAAATCCTAATAAATCATGATTATGATGACATGTAGGAAGCCACTTCATGTAATTATCAGGAATTTCAAATCCAGTGGCATCTCCAAGAAGGATAGGACCCTGTGCATCTTTAGAGTATTCCATTGCTGCTTTAACAGAGGCATATTTATCTGCGGCAATTCTTCCGTATTCAAGTCCCGCAGCTTTCGCAATTTCTATACATGTGTCATCACAGGAACCATTAGGATATGCAAGGCCTCTTACTGGATACCCCATTATATTTTCAAGATATTTCCTGTCTTCTATATACTCATATAAAATTTCGTTCTTTGGTGTTCTGGCGAGGGTAGGATGTGTACAAGTATGAACAGCTACTTCATGACCTGCATACAATTCTTTCCATTCTTCCGGATTAATTCTTATATCCATTGATGTAAGTCCAGAATTAAGATTAAATGTACCACGTATACCATATTTATTAAAAATAGAAACAAGCCGTCTATCCTGGATTTTACCATCATCATAGCTTAATGTAAGAACTTTATGCTTTCCGCCTGGATATGCTTTATATATCTTGTTCATTTTCGTTCCCTTTCATAAAATAACACTGTTATTAATCCACTTATGCTAAATTATAATACATTCTTATTTATTTGTCGATAAAAAAAGATATCTGTTTTGTTTTATTTCAACTAAATATTCTTGATAAACAGTATTTTATATAGTATATGTACCCAGGAGTTCCAATATATGTGTCAGAAAGAAGCTGGACAGACTCATACAGATAATCATTTATAAATATATTTACCTGACCTATTACATCACCTGGGTAAATTTCAGATAAAACTGGATATATTGTGTAAAGAATATTTACCTTATCATTTTCACATAATTCATAATATATATTCTCATTTAAATTTAATCTTGGTTGTACATATTTTTCTTCATATCCATATGAATATATATATGGGTTAGGATTCTCATCTTTGCTTAATACAAGAGTTTTCTTATAGTTGTTTCTTGCATAGTCAAGGAGTTTTTTTGTGTCTTTCCATTTGTATGTTTTGTTATTAGGCCAGCCACTGGCAAGTACAGCACATATAAATGTTCTGTCATCATCTTTATATGCACAGACATAGCAGTATCCTGCATCACATGTAAACCCTGTTTTTCCAGATATTATATTAGGATACATATTTATAAATGTATTAGCATTAGTGACGGTATAAGATGATTTATCAGAATTAAATGAATATTCAATAGTCTGGGTTATTCTTAAGAATCTGTCATTATTAATACAATATGACATTATTTTACACAAATCATATGCAGTTGTACTGTGTATACCATTATCATCTTTTGCATCAAGACCATTAGGAGTAATAAAGTATGTAGATGTGCAGCCTAAGTCTTTTGCTTTATTATTCATAAGTTCAACAAAATATTTTACAAAATCACTTGAAGAATAATCGGATGTGTTAATCTTATTCTTCTCAGTGAGAATATATTTTGCTACATTTTCTGCAATGATTACAGCAGTATCATTATGAGATTTAAGCATAAGTGAGTATAGCATATCAATAAGGCTAAACTTTTCACCCTCTTTTGCGAAAAGCTTCACCTCAGGCATGGAAGATGCAAGGGAAGAAGTAGTACAACACAGATTTTCAGGAGCATTTTCAAGAGCAATAATGCATGTCATAATTTTAGTTGTAGAAGCCATTGGAACTTTTGTATCCTCATTTTTTCCGAATAACAGACGATTATTACCACCGTCAATAACAGCAGCATAACGAGCATATAAACATAAATCTGGAGAACTTGAAGCTGAGAATATTAGATTATCGTTAAATGCAGCATTACTCACATAATATGTCTTGCCATACACTTTAGAATAAGAATAAAAAGTAGTAAAAGCAAAAATAAATATTAATGATATACATAATATACGATTTATAATTTTTGATTTCATATATAGCCATGATTTTATGTACCTCCAGTTTTTAATATAGTGATTAATATTAAAACCAATGTGGATTCATTAAATACTTACAACAATTATACTGGGAAGAATGTTATTTTATGAGTTTTATCAAGCTTAATGATATAAAAAAGAAATACAGAATGAATAAGCTTTTTTGCATAAAGGAATATGCTTGTTCATATATTGAAAAAAACAAGCAAGGAAAAGCAAATGAATAACTATAATGACATTCTTTACATATTTCCTGAAAGCATTAAAAAAGCTTTAGTAAACATACTCAACCAGACAAAATCAGGCTATATGAGCATTTCAGAAATCAGACTGAGAATTAATCAGAATCCATTTATATTATTTAATGACAGAAGAGAAATCATGATTGATAACGTGTACGTTACAAGAGAAATTATTAACAGCATTCTTAATTCTGCTACGAGATATTCAATGTATGCGTTTCAGGACACAATAAGACAGGGTTTTATCTCATTAAGAGGTGGCCATAGACTTGGTGTACTGGGGCAGGCTGTAGTAAATAATGGCATAATGACAGGTCAAAAGAATATTTCTTATTTAAACTTAAGAGTATCCCATGAACATATCGGGTGCGCAAATCCAGTTATGGATTTTATTAATACTCAATCTAACATTTTAATAATATCTCCACCGGGATGTGGAAAAACAACAATGCTTAGAGATATTGTGAGAAACTATTCCTATGGGCTTCGATGTTCACCATTGAAAGTAACTATAATAGATGAAAGAGGAGAAATTGCAGCATGTGTAGATGGAATTCCCCAGAATGATATTGGACCAAGAACGGATGTATGCAACATGGGCAATAAAAAGGAAGGTGTTTTTGCTGCTTTACGATCTATGTCTCCTGATCTGATTGTTATGGATGAAATAGGCGGAGATGATGATGTAGAAGCAGTTAAGAAAGCCGTATATCTTGGCGTAAGAGTTATTGCTACAGTACATGGTTACTCTTTAAAGGACTGTTACTTAAGAAGTGATTTAACGCAAATCATAAATAATAATGGTTTTAATAAAATAATAGTTCTTTCTAATAAAAACGGAGCTGGAACTGTGGCAGACATGATTGACCTGGAGGAAAAAAGTGATTGTGTATATTAAAGCAGCAGGTGGTGGAATGGTTATAATTTCATCCATATTATTTTCAGTCGTTCTTTGTAACAGCGAAGCTGCAAAAATATCTGTTCTTAATGAGTTAGTAAATGTCTTCAGCCAGATTTCCGGTGATATAAGATTAGGTTTCTCAAGTCTTCCAGCTGCATTTAAAAACATATATGAGCATTCGGAAAATGATTTGATAATTAATCTGTTTAAAGCATTATGTGATGATTTGGACGATAAAGAAAATGATAATTTTTCAACAGTATTTAATAAAAATATTGATAAATACCTAAGAAATATTTTACAGGAGAAAGATTGTGAATTAATTAAAGAATTCGGCTTATTGCCAGTTCATCTGGATGCAATAATGCAGATTAATTACATAGATGAGCTTGTATTAAGAATACGTAGAAAAATTGAAGAGTATTCAAAAGTATCAGCTGTAAAATGCCGTATGTATAGAACATTATGTCTATGCGGTGGACTAATGATTGTAATAATTCTAATTTAAATGAAAAATGCTTTTAGTTGAGGATATATATGGAAATAGGAATTATATTTAAAATTGCTGCCGTAGGAATACTGGTATCAATTCTATCCCAGGTTTTAAAACATAGTGGCAGGGAAGAACAGGCATTTTTAACAAGTCTTGCAGGTTTACTTCTTGTATTGTCATGGATTATTCCATACATCATAAATCTGTTTGATTATATGAAAAAGTTATTTGATATGTAGGTGGCAGTTTGGATTATATTAAAATTATGATGCTCGCAAGCATTGCAGTATTAATCTGTGGATTCCTAAAAAATACCGGTTCATCTTTTCATGTATATGCGGCTGTTTTTATATCAGCCCTTATTATGATGATTGTCTTAGTTAAGCTGTATTCATTATTGGAGAGCATTAACAGATTTACAGTTTATTTGAAAAACAGTAATGAGTATTTATCGCTTCTGATTAAAATAGTATTAATTACATACATTACATCTTTTACATCTGATTTGTGCCGTGACAGCGGATACACATCTGTAGCTGACCAGATAGAAATATTGGGTAAAATAACAATTGCAGCACTTTCTGTTCCTGTAATCCTTGAACTATTGAACCTTACAGTAATTGAGGCGTTTGGAGAGGAAATAACTGATGGGATTGATTTTAATGAAATTGATAATAGCCTTAATCAAGCTGGATTAAAAGAATTGTCATTTCAAGACATTGTAATAAAAATTATAAACGGAGAATTTTCCATTAATGATTTCATTAAAAATATTTTCATTAATCAGATAAACAAATTATATAATTATAAATCCATATTAATTAATATACTGATGCTGGCATTATTATCTGGGATTTTCAAAGTGATTTCAATATCAGGTAATGTGAATATGGAAGGCACAGCAAGATTAATTATTATTATAAATCTGATTCTTATTCTCTCTAAAATGTTTTTGGAATGTCTTAGAATAACCCAGAGCACCATTCAGAATTCACTGCTAGTATATGAGTCTATAATGCCTGTTTTCCTTTCCTGCGTTTTCTGTATCACAGGAAGCATTACATACGCTGCGTATTATCAGATTTTCTTAATGGGAGAGGTGATTGTTGGTAATGTATTCAATAATTTCCTTCTTAAAATGATAAAAGCAGATTATTATCTTCATATTGCAAACAGACTATCAATGACTGACAGATTCAGCAAACTATGTGAACTTATTGAGTTAATAGTGAAATGGACATGCAGACTTGTAATAATCATTTTCACAGGATTAAGCTGTGTTAAAGGACTTATGGCACCTCTGTCAGATTCATTTAAGAAGAAAATGTTTTATAAAACAGCAAAAATCATACCTGGAGTAGGAGATTCTATAGAGGCAATGTCCCAGGCTGTTTATGGTTCAGGAATAATAATAAAAAATGGAATTGGTATCAGTGGAATAGTAGTGGTAACTGTTATTGCTGCAGCTCCGGTTTTACAGCTTTTAATCTATTTTATTTTACTAAAAATCACATCAGCTCTTTTACAGCCTTTAGCTGAAAAAACTTTTATTCAGGTAATAGAAAGCGTTGCAGGAATAATTGGATTGATGATTCTTCTGGTAAGTGTAACCGGATTCTTATTTATAATACTAATTGCGTTAATATGTGTTTTTACTAACAGTTCTGTTTAGAAAGGAATAATTTCTTGTTTGATTCAATACTTCAGTTTGTTAAAGAAATATTTATAATTGGTATTATTTCAGAAATATTTACAGCACTTTCAGACACAAAAAAATATAGAAATCAAATTAGCTTCATAACTGGACTAATGATTACAACAGTGTGTTTAAAAGGAGTATTCAATATT
>SAMEA3663175__coassemble_545_pt1 | contig 9938 bp, 9 predicted proteins | sample SAMEA3663175__metabat2_high_PE_014 | metagenome-assembled genome bin SAMEA3663175 (sample SAMEA3663175) | pig gut metagenome | biome: pig gut; feature: pig-associated habitat; material: faeces | place: Denmark | collected 2012 | reverse complement strand
TCCAAAAATCAGAAGTCCAAGAAGAACAATTCCACAGCATGCCGCAATAATACGTCTTTTTAGAAGTAAGAGCTGCTTTTCCCTGCGTCTCTTCAATCTGCGTGCCTTTTCCCGTCGTCTTCTCACAGACTCTTCCACTGATATATCTCCATACACTGTATCTTCATATAAATACTCGTTATCCATTATACATCCCCAAAAAATCAGACTAAAATGTACTGAATTGATTTACCAAGGGCATCTGCCACGTCCTGTCCACATAGCAGCTTAACCAGTTCCAGTCCCAAATCAACAGATGTTCCCATTCCTCTTGAAGTTGTTATATTACCGTCCGTAACTACACGCTCTGGAGCATCCACAATCTGGGCATCCTGCAGATATTCCTCAAATCCAGGAAAACACATTGCTTTCCTGCCTGAAAGAATCCCAAGCCTTCCCAGTATACTTGGTGCTGCACATATGGCAGCAATCCGCTTTCCTTTAGCGTTATGTGACTTAATAGCTTCAAGAAGCTCAGGACATTCCATATATGACTTATGTCCCGGTCCTCCTGGTAAAAAGAGCACATCTGACTGTTCTAAATCCACTTCACTAAACAGCTTGTCAGCATGTACAATAATATTCTGTGCACTTTTCACCTCTAAATCCCCTGTTATTGATACAGTCTCCACGTCAACCTTAGCTCTTCTTAGTATGTCAATAACTGCAAGAGCCTCCACTGTTTCAAAACCATTTGTCAAAAATGCAGTAACTTTCATTAACATTCTCCTGTCTTTCAAAAAATATCACGTTTCTTGAAAACATTCCAAAATATTATACCACATTTTCACCAGATTGTGAACCACATCAACTAACAGATTATTCATCTTTTCTGCAAACTTTCAAATTCCATATGAGCTATCAGCTTACGGCTGTCCCACTTCATGTTCGTAGGAGTAAGAACTGCCTTAAAATCCACATGGACATCAGAATGCTTGATATAATCCAGCAGCTTATCAAAATGTTTTTCTGTAAAATCACACATTAATACCACAGACTTTCCTGAGGCTTCACCTACTGTTCCACCTTTATAGAAAGGACATTCAGCCAGTTTTTCCAGGAGAAGCTGGTCCTGGCTATTATCTGCAACAATCACCCCAATACCCATTCTGCTGCAGCATCTGTATATTTCCTGTACATCTTTCTGATTCATATTAATTAAAACAGCTTTTTCTCTCATAACTATCTCCATTCTTCCGTCAACCTGTCATTGAAATAATGATACAACACAGATAAGATTTTGCCAACTTGTTAATTCTTGCTTACTTTAAACTTCAAAACATTCTTGATAATTACTAATCCCGCAGCAGACAATACAAATATCAGAGCCATTAAAGGTACACTGTCTCCTGTGCGTGGAGTCTGTGTTGCCGTTACTGGTACAGCCTCATTCCTTGAGCTTAAGAAAACTGCTGATTTATCAGATGACTTCTCAGACACGGCGATGTCTGCGTTAAATTCTGTATATTCAGCCTCATTGCCACACATATCTGTGACTGTAATATTCTTTATCCCATACGTGCCCGGCATGCAATCCTCTGGCAGCTTTATGGTTCCCGTGTATATTCCGTCATTATTCTTCATGTCTGAAAAAAGAATATTTTCAGAAAAAGTGAAGCATTTTAATAATGAATCGCCATCTTCTTCCGCCCGTTGTCTCTCCCAGACAAATCTGACAGAAGAAAGCCCGGAACCTGCATACAACACTTCTTTGTCAAATGCATCCACTGAGGATTCATACGGATCGTATGCTTTAACAGCAAATTTTAATTCTTCTCCGGGAACAGCTTCCTCCTTTTCAATTTCAAACTCACTGATAACAGGAGGCTTTGAATCATTCTTTTCATTATTCACTATAATGCAGAGCTTCACCTGGTCATCTGTCAGGTTTTCTTTTCGTGTAACTGTATGGCTTCCTGAATAAACATAAGGATTAACATACATAGATACCTTATTCTGGCTGTTAGCAAGAGTAATTCTCTCTATAGTGTACTTTCCTCCAAATGTATATAAAGGCACAGTTATATCAAGGTATTTTCCTTCTGTGAGGGTGACATTCTCTCCTCCAGCAGTAATTGTTCTGCCCTCCTCACTTTTAAAAACTGCTGCAGCGCCGGTAATGCTGCTCTCAGATGATTTAATTCCAAGAGTCAGTCTTATGGTATCTCCCGGATTAACTCCTTGCCATGTATCAGCAATTAAAACAGATTCAAGCACCGGAGCGCCATCATCTGCTGTCAGCAGAACAGGCACAGCACCCTGATTCTCTGTCTGCTGCAATACATTCCCTGTACTTTCATCTGGTTCTGCTGCCATAACACATACAGGTTCCATAAATATCACATCTTTGACATCTGTAATCATTCCATTACTATGATGTATCATTCTGCCAGCCATTATTCCAGCAGATATTCCAAAAATAAGTCCAACAGCACTTATAAGTGCAGCTGATACAGCTATTAATCTGTTCCTATATCTCATTAAAATCCTCCTTAAACTAATGTATAATATTGTTATTCTGTGAAAAAATGGCATATACAGGTCAAGCTTATAAGTAAAAATCTGCCAATGACGCAGTCCATTCCGGCCGGAAATGGAGTGCCAGAGTTCTGTAAAAGTAAATATTCGCGCGTATCAGTATACCGATGTTGTTATACTATCACATATTTTTATAGATTTCAAGTATAGTTTTTAATAATTTTCTAAAAAATATATAAAGCACTGAAACAATATTCTGGTTTTAAAAACTATATGTTATATTACTAAAAACGTCTATGGAATGGAGAGTATTATGTTTAAGATTTTTAGCGACACCCCCTGTGACTTTACAGTTGAATATGCAGAATCCTTAGGAGTAACTATTGTTCCACTTTATGTTTCATTTGATGGAGAAAACTATTTAAAAGCACAATATGAACTTACCACTGAGGATTTCTACAACAGAATGACCAGTGAGAAAGTATACCCTAAAACTTCAATGCCAAGTGTTCATGATTACATTGATTACTTCATGCCATATGTCAAGGAGAACACTCCAATAATTGCAATTACCATATCAACCTTGTTCAGTGGTTCTTTTAATTCAGCTAATATGGCAGCTGACCAGATTAGAGAAGAATATCCCGATGCGCAGATTACGGTAATCAATTCCCAGTTAAATTCTGCTGCCCAGGAACTTCTTGTATATGAGGCTGTAAGAATGAACCGGGATAACGTACCCTATGAGACAGCTATTAAGGTTCTTGATGAGATGACCAAGCTGGGAACAGTTTATTTCGTAATTGAAGGTCTTGATTATCTTCAGAAAGGCGGGAGAATCGGCAAAGTTGCATCACTTATAACAGGAATGCTTAATATCCGTCCTGTTCTGTACCTTAACAATGGAGAAATCAGCATTTCTTCTATTGCCAGAACCAGAAAGAAGTCTGTAACCGGCGTTCTTGAAGGTGTTAAGCATCATTTCCGAATCAACAATATCGACCCTTCCACATATGATTTTACAACAGGTACATCTGATACTACAAAAGAGGGTATAGACGAGTGTGCTGATTTAAGACGCAGACTTGAGGAAGAATTAGGTGTTGTATGTGTGGAGAGCAGAGAAAGATTTGACTCCCGGGTCAGCATGATAACAGGATGCCACACAGGTTCATACACAATGGGTATCGGATATATACCAAAATACGAGACAATCCTTCCTCTTGTAGCAAAGTAAACAGATTACATTTATAATAATTGTGAACTAAAAAGCCAGCTTCTGCAAACCAAAAGCAGAAGCTGGCTTTGTTATTACAGGTGTTCCTGCATCCATCTGTATATATCATCAAATATCTCATACCTGTTAAGTTCGCTGTGAAGCTCATGTCTGCAGTCTTCATACAGCCTTAACTCTACATCGTCCAGATACCTGGTGTACATCATGAACGCCTTTTTAACTCCCTTTCCATAATCACCCACAGGGTCCTCTAATCCAGAAGCAAATAAAACTGGCAGACTGGCAGGTGTTTTGCGTACATTCTCTGGCTTTATGTCATACTTGATAATATTTAAGAAACCAAGATAGGCATTAGGAGTGAATACAAAAGAGCATTTCTCATCATTATCATATAATTCAACAATCTCCTCATCTCTTGTAAGCCATGCATTTTCACTCTTTGCATCAGTAATTCTTGTATTATATGCGCCAAACATAAGCTTTGACAGTAATCTGCTTCTATATCTTTCCCCCTTTGCCCTTGCCACAGATTTAGCTGCCAGAATACCACCTTCAACTACAGCCATAGGCTGGTTGCCTGTTCCAAGAATTACTGCTCCATCCACATCATCCCCATACTGAATGAGGTATCTCCTAAGCATATATGAACCCATGCAGTGACCCATTATAAAATATGGCAGGTCAGGAAAACGCTTCTTCATTATTCTGGTAAGCCTGTGCATGTCCATAACAAGATACATTCCTGTTTCCTCAGCAGGAACAGAATCATCGAAATATCCGTAGTCATTTTTGTCTGCCACTGACTCCCCATGTCCAAGATGGTCATTGCCAGCCACAACATATCCCTTATCTGCAAAATACTCTGCCATGCATGTAAATCTTTCAATATGGTCAATCATGCCATGAACAAGCTGTACTACGCCTACAGGCTTTTCATATTTTTCTTCATCAGGATACCATATAACTGCATGAATACTGCATCTTCCACTGGATGATTCATATCGCTTTTCTTCTGATTTAATCATAATCCTCCATTCCGCTTATAAAACAAATATCTAGTTCTTCGACCACATATAGCAATATGCCTGTGTTCTTGCCGCAAAATGATTGTTCTTAAGCAGTTCCTTCACCTGTTTTTTAGTGTACCATGCAGCCTCAATCTCCTCAAGGGTAGATGTGCTTGGAGCAAACTCCCCACTTGCCTTTCCAATTACCACTGCATTAGTCTCATTTGAGAATCCAATTGCACTGTAGCTGTCATAGAGTTTATCCTCAATAGACAAAAGAGTAAGCCCTGTCTCTTCCCTTAACTCCCTTGCAGCTGCAATTTCCGGAGTTTCCCCCGGATCAATAAGCCCTGCCGGAAAATTATACACATAATCATTCACTGCCATACGAAATTCCCTGTTGAGAAGTATCTTCTCATCATTCTGGTCAGTTACTACTATCACCACACCATCTGTATGTGGATTCCTGATTTCTTCAGGACCAGTCAAATCCTTATTACGACTGATTATTTCATATACCTTGGTTCTGTTATCTTTAGTGACATATGTAAGATTATACCTGTCAATAAATCTTCCCTCATGAACCTTCTCAATTCCCTGGAATTCCATCGTTAATTATGCCTTTCTTATCTCTACCGCCTTAATGTTGCAATTATCTGTGCATTGTGAATGAATCAGGATTAAAGTTGCTGATATTCTCTCTTACTCCCCTGTCATCCGCTTCAGATATAAGGAAATCCCTGTCCTTTTTAAATGCTGTCTCTGACTTGTGCTGACTTGGACCTCCGACACATCCGCCCTCGCACATCATTCCTTCAATAAAGTCAGCAGGAAGCTTACCTGCCTTCAGCAGAAGGAGTGCTCTCTTACACTGGTCAGCTCCTGCACATTTCTCAACCTTAAGTTCCTCTGTATCAAATCCAACCTCTTCCATAGATTTAAGCACAGCACTGGTTACGCCGCCGCCATTGCCAAATCTTTTTCCGAATACACTTGCCTGCTGTGTATCATTTTCCTCTGACTCGAAAACAACCTTCTTAGCTTTCATCATAGAACGGAACTCTCCGATTGTGAGAGCATAATCAGCATTGCCCTGAACAGACTTGTCTAAAACTTCATCCTTCTTGGCAATACAAGGTCCCACAAATACAGTGACACAATCAGGATATTTTGCCTTAAGCATACGTGACACTGCACACATAGGAGAAACAGTAGTAGATATGTATCCTGAAAGCTCAGGAAAATGCTTCTTTATCATATTAACAAATGCAGGACAGCATGATGTAGTCTTCTTCTTGCCTGACTCATATGCTTCAATCCACTCATCAGCTTCGCTGGCAGCTGTAAAATCGCCTCCCAGACCAACTTCAATCATATCAGAAAATCCCAGCTTCTTACATGCTGTTCTTATACTTGACATAGATATATCAGCGCCAAACTGTCCCTCAACAGCAGGAGCAAACATGGCAATAACATTCTTACCATCACGAATGTCATTAATAACAGAAACAATATCTGACTTAGAACCAATAGCTCCAAATGGACATCTATGGATGCACTTACCGCAACGGATACATTTTTCATCATCAATTACACATATTCCGTTCTCATCCATATTAATTGCCCCAACAGGACATGCCAGCTTACATGGTCTGATAAGGTCGGCAATAGCATTGTAAGGACATGCCTTGGCACACATTCCACATTCCTTACATTTATCCGGTTCAATGTAAGCCCTGTCTCTTCCCATAGAAATTGCACCAAACTTACATGCCTGCTGACATGCCTTTGCCATACATTTTCTACAGTTATCAGTAACAATATAATGTGAAAGGGCACAGTCTGCACAGGCAGAGCCAATAACCTGAATTATATTGTCCGATTCAGACTGACCATTATCGTTAGGACACAGACCTTCTGCAAGGCGTATTCTCTGTCTGATAATCTCTCTTTCCTTATACACACAGCATCTGAACTTCGGACGAAGACCAGGTATCATCTTAAATGGAATCTCGTCTTTCTTCTCTTCAAATGTTCCGTCAAAAGCCAGTTTTGCCACTTCATAATTAACTTCATGTTTGATTTTAAGGATTGTTGCATCATTAGTTAACATCTTCATATCCTCCAGCATAAATCAGATTGTTTTCAGCTATTGTTATAATTTTATCATAATAAGCTGACAAATACAATAATATCCAGACACTGTCCAACGTAAAATCTGTGTTAATATTCAAGATAGTAATCATCTCCTGCACCAAATCTTACAATGTCCACTCTTCCTGGCTGGCTGATTACCACATTAAATATTGTTTCAGTAACCTCCCCTGCCACTCTTCCTCTCATTGTTGAATAATTCTTGGTACCAAAGTTTCCCCATACCAGTCCGTTACCCAGCTTCTCTCTGTCGGTATTAAGGATAGGCAGTCCACCCGTGTCAGGGTCACTGTATGCACGCTCCAGATGGAGATGTCCCACATTCATAAGCATAAGCTGTCCTGACCAGGCAGAGAAATCCTTTACAAACTTTCCATCATCATAAGGTTTCTTCTCATATGCAGCTGCAAAAATATTCTGCAACACCTCTCTGTTACTTTCAGCAGAATACCCTTCCGGATAATCAAATGCATCATGGTCCATTATGTAATACCTGCAGTCAGGTCTTGAGAAAGCATCCCCAAGAAGCCACTGAATCTGTTCATCCTTATAGCCATAGAACAGCATTCCTATCTCCTTATTCTCCCCATCAGCTACAGTTCGGTCAGCGTTGCTCATGTTAAGACACACAACCCTTACATTCTTGCCAGGAATATCATAATAAAAATAACCATTATGGTAGCTCTGTGCATACTGGCTGAAATTAGCCATTGTCACAGAATACCATTCATCATCATTAATTACATAATCCGGGTCAAAATATAATTCTCCATTAATCTGTCCGGAAAAACTGTTATCATCATGATTTCCATGAAGTATGAAAACCGGCTTGTCACAATTCTTTAATATATCAGAAATCGACTGTATAAGTTCCATGGCATTCTGCTTTCCGTTATCCTCAGCATGTTTTCCGCTATACAGGTCTCCTCCTACACAAACAAAATCAATATCTGTATTATTAGCCACATCAACCACAGCATTTAATGCATGGTATCCAGCCTCCTTAATCTGCTCAGTGTCATCAATATGCAGATCCGTAACAAATAAATAACTTACATATTCTTTTCTGTTCTTCTCCTGAACAGTTTTAATTGTATCCATAATTTCCTGAAGGTAACTTTCAGGATACTCCGAACTTCTTGTAAGAATTATTTCCCGTTGTGCATAGGTACCCTCTTCTGGCTCTCCCTGTTCATTAGTAATGACTTTCTCATCATTCACGGTATCAGCTCCTGATTTTTCATATATTGCCCCATTACATGCCGTAAATATCAGAAGAATACCTGCCGCCAGTATCACTCTTATCTTCTTAACCATATCCCACCTGCCTGACTTATTCTCTCATATGTGTGCGGGTCAACAACTAAGAACTCTTATCCCCCAAGCAGGAATGAATTCTGACCCTTTGACTCTTGTATAATATAATTTTAACATATTTTTCCTGCTTTAATATAGAAAAATATTGTATTGAAGATAATTTTCATATTTATTATAATAGCTGGTAGAAGCGCTTTTGTGTAAGTAATACGTAAGACAATATATTTACACAAATGCCGGTTTATAAGAACAGGGGTCAACCCAACAATCAGGAGGTTAATAATGAGTTCTGAACACAAAATACCTTACAAGATTTATCTTGAAGAAAATGAGATGCCAACACAATGGTATAACGTGCGTGCTGATATGAAGAATAAGCCTGCGCCACTGCTTAATCCAGGCACACTTAAACCTATGACAGCAGATGAGCTTAAAGCTGTATTCTGTGACGACCTTATTGCTCAGGAGCTGGATGAAACTAATCCATATATAGACATTCCTGAGGAAATCAGGGAATTCTACAAAATGTATCGTCCTTCTCCTCTGGTAAGAGCTTACTGTCTGGAAAAGAAGCTTGATACACCAGCTAAGATATATTACAAATTCGAGGGAAATAACACAAGCGGAAGCCATAAGCTTAATTCTGCCATTGCACAGGCTTACTATGCCAAGAAGCAGGGATTAAAGGGTGTAACTACAGAGACAGGTGCTGGTCAGTGGGGAACAGCTCTTTCTATGGCATGTTCATATTTTGACCTGGACTGTCAGGTATATATGGTAAAGGTTTCTTATGAGCAGAAGCCTTTCAGACGTGAGGTTATGAGAACATATGGAGCATCTGTAACTCCATCTCCAAGTAACACAACTGAAGTAGGAAGAAAGATTCTTGCTGAACATCCTGGCACAACAGGAAGTCTTGGATGTGCCATATCTGAAGCAGTTGAAGCAGAGACAAAACAGGAAGGTTACCGCTATGTTCTCGGAAGCGTACTTAACCAGGTACTCCTTCATCAGACAGTTATCGGACTTGAGACAAAAACAGCTCTGGATAAATACAATATCAAACCAGACATAATCATCGGATGTGCCGGCGGTGGTTCTAACCTGGGTGGTCTTATCTCACCATTTGCAGGAGAAATATTAAGAGGTGAGCAGAATTACCAGATTATTGCTGTTGAGCCAGCATCATGCCCAAGTCTTACACGAGGTGTTTATGCATATGATTTCTGCGATACAGGAAAGGTATGTCCTCTTGCAAAGATGTACACTCTTGGCAGCGGATTCATCCCATCACCTAACCATGCTGGAGGATTACGTTACCATGGCATGAGCCCAATTGTATCACAGCTCTACCATGATGGCATCATCCAGGCAAGAAGCGTTGAGCAGACATCTGTATTTGAAGCTGCTGAACAGTTTGCCAGAGTTGAAGGAATTCTTCCTGCTCCAGAAAGCAGCCATGCAATCCGTGTTGCTATTGATGAGGCTCTTAAGTGCAAGGAAACTGGAGAAGAAAAGACTATCGTCTTCGGACTTACAGGAACAGGTTATTTTGATATGGTTGCATATGAGAAGTTCAACAATGGAGAAATGTCTGATTACATCCCAACTGATGAAGATTTACAGGCTGGATTTGCAGGCATTCCTAAGTTCCCTGGAAATGAATTCTAAGATGTAATCTATTCCAGAATATCAGACATTGGACT
>SAMEA3663175__coassemble_537_pt1 | contig 10039 bp, 7 predicted proteins | sample SAMEA3663175__metabat2_high_PE_014 | metagenome-assembled genome bin SAMEA3663175 (sample SAMEA3663175) | pig gut metagenome | biome: pig gut; feature: pig-associated habitat; material: faeces | place: Denmark | collected 2012 | reverse complement strand
TATCACCGATTATAGACTCTTTAATGTCTGTAACCTCCTCAGGTCTTTCATCTATGAGAAGTATTATAAGATGCATTTCAGGGTTGTTTCTGGTTACAGCATTGGCAATCTGCTTAAGAAGTGTTGTTTTACCAGATTTAGGCTGGGAAACAATCATTCCTCGCTGACCTTTGCCAATTGGAGATATGAGGTCAACCATTCTCATAGCAAGTGTATTGCTGTTCTTCTCAAGATGAATCCTGTCATTAGGAAATACAGGTGTAAGTGTTTCAAATGAAGGTCTTCTTGTGGCTGCCATAGGGTCAAAGCCATTGACAGACTCAAGATACATAAGAGCTGAAAACTTCTCATCCTTAGTCTTCTGCCTTTTAGGTCCTCTTACAATATCTCCTGTCTTTAAGTTAAACTTCCTTATCTGTGATGGAGAAACATATACGTCATTATCTCCCGGAAGGAAATTCTCGCATCTGATAAATCCATATCCCTCACTTAAAACCTCAAGAATTCCGTCAGCATACTCTAAAGGACGCTGAGGCTTAGGCTCTGAAGGATTCTGTGGGCTGCCAGTTCCTGCTGCCGAAGTGCTGCCGGTGCCCGTTGCTGTAGTACTGCCAGTTCCTGCTGCTGAAGCGCTTCCGGCGCCTGTTGCCTGTGGATTCTGCGTATCTGCCTGTGCACCAGTTTCCTCCACATGTGTGTGTCCCTCAGGCTTAACTACAGTTTTTTTCTGAACTGGCCTGGAATCTTTAAATTCCTTTTTCTGTTTATCTTCCTCTTCCTGTGCCTTAAGAATCGCGTCGATAAGGTCAGCCTTCCTTAATGAAGATATGTTTTTAATCTTCTTGTCCTTTGCGAATTCACGTAAAACGCTTAACGACAATGTTTCTAATTTTTCACGCATACCATATTCTCCCAGATTTAAATTATATTTTTATAAACTAGTGGAAAAAAAAGATTTTTGAAATACATCTAGATAACTGCAAAACTCTATGCAGCATAAAGATTTAATCGCTGGAAATAATTATACACGTTTCTTACATTTGTTGCAAATTATTTTTGCATTTGGTATCATTTAAGTAATTATGATATTAACGGAGGTTTATTATGACTAACGCAGAGAAAGCTCTCGCACTTCATGAAGAGTGGAAAGGTAAATTCGAGACAACACCAAAAATGAGTATCACAACAAGAGAAGATCTTGCTCTGGCTTATACACCAGGAGTTGCAGAACCTTGTAAAGTAATTGCCAAGGATAAAGATGCAGCTTACACATACACAATCAAATCCAACACTATTGCCGTGGTTTCAGACGGAAGTGCTGTTCTTGGTCTTGGAAATATCGGCGCATATGCCGCTATGCCTGTTATGGAAGGAAAAGCTGTCTTATTCAAGTCATTTGGCGGTGTTAACGCCGTTCCAATCTGTCTTGATACCCAGGATACTGAAGAAATCATTAAAACAGTTGTTAACATAGCACCTGCATTTGGCGGAATTAACCTTGAAGATATATCTGCTCCAAGATGTTTTGAAATCGAAGAAAGATTAAAGAAAATCCTCGACATTCCTGTTTTCCATGATGACCAGCACGGAACTGCCATCGTAGTATTAGCTGGTATTATTAACGGACTTAAGGTTACAGGCAAGAACAAGGAGGATTGCAAAGTTGTTGTTAATGGTGCAGGTTCTGCCGGCGTAGCAATTACCAAGCTTCTTCTTACATATGGATTTAAGAATATTACAATGTGTGACAAATCAGGTATCCTTTCTAAGACTTCAGAGGGCCTTAACTGGATGCAGAAATCAATGATGGATGTAACTAACCTTGAAGGCAAGACAGGAACTCTTGCAGACGCATTAAAGGGTGCTGACGTATTTGTGGGAGTATCTGCTCCTAACATCGTAACTCCTGAGATGGTTGCTTCAATGAACAAGGATTCCATCCTTTTTGCCATGGCAAATCCTGTTCCGGAAATAATGCCAGACGTAGCCAAAGCTGCCGGAGCAAGAGTTGTAGGTACAGGACGCTCTGATTTCCCTAACCAGGTTAACAATGTTATTGCTTTCCCTGGAATATTTAAAGGAGCTCTTGAAGGACGTGCAAAGCAGATTACTGAGGATATGAAGCTGGCTGCTGCACTTGCCATTGCAAACCTCATTCCTGACTCAGAGCTTTCTGACACTAATATTCTTCCTGAAGCATTTGACCCTAAAGTAACAGATGCTGTCTGCAAGGCAGTTATGGACCACATTGAGAAGTAATTATTCATGAGACCATATTTTTATTCTGTAAATGAATATATTAAAGACACTTATGGTGTCAAAATGTACAAAATAGCCCTGAACGGTGGGATGACATGTCCCAACCGGGATGGGCTTATTGATACAAGGGGCTGTATATTCTGCAGTGCCGGAGGTTCAGGGGATTTTGCAGGAGACGCTGTTTATAGAAAATGTAATCCAGCCGGTTATGCAGATTACGTCCCTACCCCTGGTTTCAATGGGCAGCCGCATGCCCCTCTTGTAAGCATTGACAAACAGATTGAAGCTGGTAAAGCCCTTATATCGTCCAAATACAATGGTAATGACTTCATTGGATATTTCCAGTCCTACACTAATACTTATGCTCCATATGAGTATCTTGAGAAGCTTTTTACCCATTGCATTAACAGGGATGATATAAGAATACTGTCAATTGCCACAAGACCAGACTGTCTAGACCACAAGATTATTTCACTTCTTTCACGGCTTAACCAGATTAAGCCAGTATGGGTGGAATTGGGATTGCAGACTGTTAATCCTGATACGGCACATTTTATAAGAAGGGGATATGAACTTAACGTATACGACAGGGCAATTAAGATGCTGAAAGAAGCTGGCATATATACAATAGTCCATATGATTGCAGGCCTGCCGGGAGAATCCCAGAAGGATTATCTTAACACTGCAAAATACATTTCATCCTCAGGAGCTGACGGAATTAAGATAGCACTTCTTCATGTCCTTAAAGGAACAGACCTTGCCACCTGCTTCTGCAGCAATGAATTTCATATAATGTCAATGGATGAATACATTAAGACGCTGGCTGAAATCATACAGATTCTGCCAGAAGATATGGCAATCCACCGCATTACAGGGGATGGACCTAAGAATTTGCTTATTGCACCATTATGGAGCAGCAATAAAAAGCTTGTTTATAACAGCATTATAAAATATTTTCGTGAAAATGACATACACCAGGGGAGATTATATCGATGAACACTGACTCAATAACACTTTACAAGCTAATGATAATGTACATGCTTAACAAGGTAAATTTTCCGCTTTCCAACAGCCAGATTTCTGAATTCATGCTTGAGAACCAGTTCACTAATTATTTCACTCTTCAGGAAGTCATTAACTCTCTTGTTTCTGATGGTTTTCTTTCAGTAGTTACCTACAGGAACAGCACACAGTACAAGCTTACCTCTGAGGGCACGGAGACTATTGGATTCTTCTATACTAAGATATCCCAAAGTATCAGGGATGATATTGACAATTATATCAAAGCCAACAAATAAGAATTAAAAAGTGAAGCCGGAACAACAGCAGACTACTACAAAAACACTAATGGCGAATACACTGTCCATTGTCAGGTAAAAGAGGGAGAATCAACTCTTATAGAGATTAATGTATCTGTTCCTTCCGAAGATATTGCAGACAAGATGTGCTCCAACTGGAAGGACGCCAGCCAAGACATATATGATTTCATCATGCATAAAATGATGTAACTTTATTTCAGGAGATATATCCTTCCACCACTTCCCAGAGCTTATCTATATTCTGCTTAGTTTCTGATGAAACTGGAATTATTATATCTACTGGTTTAAGACCTAATCCTGTTTTGATTGCCTTAACCTGCTTGTCCTGCTGGCTTCTCTTAATCTTATCAAGCTTGGTGGCAATAATTACCGGGCGGTATCCGTTAGCTACAATCCAGTCATACATCATCTTATCATTAGCAGACGGGTCGTGACGGATGTCTATAAGCAGGAATACCTGTTTAAGCTGCTTTGACTGCTTAAGGTATCTCTCCACCATCTTTCCCCATTTTTCCTTAACAGAAGGACTTACATTAGCATAGCCATAGCCTGGCAGATCCACGAGAAGCATGGCATCATTAATGTTGTAATAATTAATAGTCTGTGTCTTACCAGGCTGGCTTGATGTTCTTGCATATGATTTACGGTTCATAAGGGCGTTGATAAGCGATGACTTTCCAACATTTGATTTACCTGCAAATGCCACCTCTGGATATTCTGTTTCTGGAACCTTGCTGGTAACTCCTATTACAATATCCAGATTTACTTTTTTAATAACCATTGCTCCACCCTTCCGCCCAGCCCATGGCTGATGCTTTTATGTTAATAAAATGTTCTAATCATATCTTTAATTTACACCCCAGTGTCAGAAAATTTTTATGCATCATGATTAATCACTTTGATACAAGCGCGCAGGCAAGTACCTGTTTCATGTCCTGTGCATAGATAACAGAAAGTCCTCCTGTTATCTCTTCATCAAACTCTTCCACATCAGGTCTGTTTTCTTCCGGAACTATTACCGTCTTAACACCTGCTGTTTTGGCTGCAAGAAGTTTTTCCTTGAGGCCTCCTATAGGGAGAACTCTTCCTCTCAAGGTAACTTCTCCTGTCATTGCCACATCTGAACGCACAGGAATTCCTGTCACTGCCGAAAGAATAGCTGTTGACATTGTAACTCCAGCTGAAGGGCCATCTTTTGGAACTGCCCCTTCTGGGATATGTATATGTACAACATTATCGTCAAAAAACTTCTGGGATACCTTGTAAGGTGCTTTACTTACCACTGACTGGACGTATGTAAGGGCAATCCTTGCCGACTCCTTCATAACGTCTCCCATCTGTCCTGTAAGAATCAGCGAATCCTTACCTGGCATTGTGTTGACCTCAATCTCAAGGGTATCACCACCTGCTGATGTCCAGGCTAGTCCACGGACAATACCTGCCTCATCATGTTTATTTACCTTATCTGGATGATATTTCTTCTTGCCAAGGTAATCTGACAGATTCTTTCCTGTTATAGAAACTGTCACAGCGCCATGGTCTATCTTCCCATCGTGATACTGACTTACAACAACCTTTCTGCATACCTTTGCAATCTGGCGTTCAAGATTACGTACCCCTGCTTCTCTTGTATAACAGTCAATTATGTCTGACAATGCTCTGTCTGTGAATTTAATATCTGCCCTGGTCAGTCCGTTTTTCTTAATCTGCTTTGCAACAAGATGTTCCTTAGCAATATGCATTTTTTCATTCTTGGTATAGCTGTTAACCTCTATTATCTCCATTCTGTCAAGTAAAGGCTTACTTACACCCGACAAATCATTGGCCGTTGCTATAAACAGAATCTGGGAAAGGTCTGTAGGCAGTTCAACATAATGATCTATAAACCGGTTGTTCTGCTCTGTATCAAGAACCTCCAGCAAAGCTGCTGATGTATCTGAACGATAATCATTGCTGACCTTGTCTATCTCATCAAGAACCATGACAGGATTCTTAACTCCTGCTTTCTTAATTCCGTCAATAATTCTTCCAGGCATGGCTCCAACATAGGTTTTCCTGTGCCCACGGATTTCTGCCTCATCCCTGACACCACCCAGACACACTCTTACATATTGTCTCTCTAGTGCATCTGCCACGCTTCTTGCTATACTGGTCTTACCTGTTCCAGGAGGACCAACAAGACATATAACAGGCGCATTACCAGCTTCTGTTACGTTACGCACGGCAAGAGTCTCAAGTATTCTTTCCTTAATCTCTTTCATTCCGTAGTGGTCTCTATCAAGGATAATTCTTGCATTATCTATATCCTTGTTATCCTGGCTGCAATTATCCCATGGAAGAGAAAGAAGTGTCTCAATGTATCCACGCTCCACATTAGCCTCTGATGAGCCCTGTGTCACTGAACGGAAACGCTTGATTTCCTTTCTTATGCTCTCCTTAATCTCAGAGGATGCATTAAGTTTTTCCAACTGATTAATGTATTCATCTGCTTCTGATATATCAGAACTGCCATTCAACTCATCATTAAGTACCTTAAGCTGTTCCCTTATGATGTAATCCTTCTGGTTCTTATCAACTCTCTCCTTAACCTTCTTGGTCAGCTCATCCTTAATCTGATATATATTCAGTTCTTCAAGTATATATCTGACCAGATCCTCATAGCATTCTTCTATATTGTCAAGTTCCAGAAAATGCTGCTTGTTTTGGTTAAGCATAGGATAATCAATAATCATTCTCTTAATAAGAACATCTGCTTTATCAATATCCATCCATTTTTTGAGCATATCCTTACCAAGATTAGGATTGGCTATGCTAATCTTTCTTATAACCTCTCTTAATCCTGAAACCATGGCTTTAGACGTATAATCATCTGCCGGTTCAATCCATGTGTCACATACCTCAATATTAGCAGCAAGTCCTGCCTCCGTATCCCCTATATACTGGGCAATAGCCTTCTTCTTTCCCTCAACCTGTACTCTGAAAACATTGTCAGGCAGCTTGAACACCTGGGTTATCACAGCAACTGTTCCTGTTTTGTACAAATCATCAGGAGTTGGGTTAGCTATCTCAGGATCAGTCTGGGCAGTAAGAAATATTCTCTGTTCACCGGCTGATAAAGCCTTTTCCAATGCCTTAATGGATGATTCTCTGCTTATATCAAAATGTATGACCATGTCAGGTAACACGGTCATACTTCTTAACGCTATAGCAGGTAAAATTAATATATTCATACTAATCTCCATTCCTATACGAAATTATATACATTACTGGGCTTTCTTTACCACATCTGTTCTATACTCAATCAATGGCTTTGCTTCACCATCCACTGCCTCTTTTGTAATGATACATTTGGCGATGGTATCATCAGAAGGAATTCTGTACATTACATCATTCATTACCTTCTCTAAGATAGACCTTAATCCTCTGGCTCCTGTCTTTCTGGCAAGGCTCTTCTTTGCCACCTCCACAAGAGCATCATCTGTGAATTCAAGTTCAACTTCATCCAGAGAGAACAATGCCTTATACTGCTTGATAATAGCATTCTTAGGCTCCTTCAGAATACGCACCAGCGCCTCCTCATCAAGAGAATCCAAAGATACAACAACTGGAACTCTTCCCACGAATTCAGGTATAAGTCCGAATTTAATGAAATCTTCAGGCAGAACCTGGGCAAACATCTCTCCCACATCTGCATCTTTCTTCTCTTTAACCTGGGCATTGAATCCTATAGAACTCTTATCCATACGGGACTCAATTATCTTTTCCAGTCCGTCAAATGCGCCTCCACATATAAACAGAATATTAGTTGTATCAATTGGAATAAGTTCCTGCTGTGGGTGCTTTCTGCCTCCCTGTGGTGGAACAGATGCAACTGTTCCTTCTAATATCTTAAGGAGCGCCTGCTGTACACCTTCACCAGAAACATCTCTTGTAATTGATACATTCTCTGACTTCTTGGTAATCTTATCTATCTCATCGATATAGACAATGCCATACTGAGCTTTTTCCACATCATAATCCGCAGCCTGAATAACCTTCAAAAGAATATTCTCTACATCCTCACCTACATATCCTGCTTCAGTCAGTGTAGTAGCATCTGCAATCGCAAATGGAACATTCAGAATTCTGGCAAGATTCTGTGCAAGAAATGTCTTACCTGATCCGGTAGGTCCAAGCATAAGAATGTTGCTCTTCTGAAGTTCAACATCCACCTTCTTGCCTGATAATATTCTCTTATAATGGTTATAAACCGCAACTGACAGAACCTTCTTGGCCTCATCCTGTCCAACTACATACTCGTCTAAGAATTCTTTTATTTCCTTTGGTTTAAGAAGGTTGATATCAAGCTGTGGCTCCTCTGCCACATCATCATCCATAAGGAATTCCTCATCAAGAATTTCACTGCATATTGCTACACATTCATCACAGATGTAAGCACCATTAGCTCCGGCAATAAGCTTCTTAACCTTATCCTGAGGCTTATTACAAAATGAGCATTTTAACTTCTCATCATTGATCTTTCCTGCCATATATACCTACTTTCTAAAATCGGCTGCCACTAACACAGTAGTGACAGCCTAATAAAAATTATCTCTTCTCAACTATGCTGTCAATCAAACCATACTCAAGCGCTTCTTTCGCTGTCATATAGTTATCACGCTCTGTATCACGAGCAATTTCCTCTACTGATTTACCAGTATTAGCAGCAAGAATTTCATTTAATTTATTTCTGGTCTTTAAAATGTTCTCAGCAACAATACGAATCTCAGTCTCCTGACCCTTTGCTCCGCCTGAAGGCTGATGAATCATAATCTCTGCATTAGGAAGTGCCATTCTCTTACCCTTGGCACCACCTGCAAGAAGGAAAGCTCCCATGCTGGCTGCCATTCCCATACAGATAGTTGATACATCACACTTAATATACTGCATTGTGTCGTATATAGCGAAGCCTGCTGAAACTGAACCACCTGGACTGTTAATATACAGATGTATATCCTTGCCAGGATCCTCAGCCTCAAGGAAAAGAAGCTGTGCAACAACTATATTAGCTGATACATCTGTAACCTCTTCACCAAGAAAAACTATTCTGTCCTTTAAAAGTCGTGAATATATGTCATAGTTTCTCTCTCCACGGCTGGTCTGTTCAACAACGTAAGGTACTAAACTCATATATTATCCCTCTTTCCTGCACACATTAATAACCATAAGTCTGCACCCTGTGTGCAGGGCACAGATTTGTAACCATATTAAAATAATTACTTCTCAACAGCACTGGAAACGATTAAGTCAACAGCCTTCTGGATTGCGATATCGTCTCTCATCTGCTTCTCTTCGCTCTCACCCATGAACTCCTTAATCTTATCTACTTCCATCTTATACATCTCAGCCATCTTTGAAAGTTCAGCATTAAACTCATCGTCAGATACCTGGATGTTCTCAGCCTTAGCAACTGCCTCAAGAACAAGGCTGTTCTGAATTCTCTTAACTGCCTCTGGCTTCATGTCATCAAGAATCTTCTCTGCTGTAAGTCCTGTGTACTTAAAATACATCTCTAATGAAAGACCCTGCTGCTGTAATCTCTGAGCGAAATCCTCAGCCATTCTTGTAACCTGTGTATCAATCATAGCCTGTGGAATATCCATCTTAGAATCTGCAACGATCTTCTCAATAGCCTCTGTCTCTTTCTGTTTCTTTGCTTCTGCTTCCTTGCGTTCTGCTATCTTCTTCTTAAGATCTGCCTTATACTCATCAAGTGTATCGAAATCAGATACATCCTGTGCAAAGTCATCATCAATATCAGGAAGCTGCTTCTCCTTGATTTCCTTAACTGAAACCTTAAATGTAGCTGGCTTACCCTTTAACTCTTCTGCATGGTAATCTTCTGGGAAAGTTACGTTAATCTCCTTCTCATCTCCGATATTCATACCGATAATCTGATCCTCGAAGTTATCAATAAATGAATGGGAGCCAATTGTAAGAGGATAATTCTCGCCCTTACCACCTTCAAAAGCTTCGCCATCAATGAATCCCTCAAAGTCAATTACTGTCATATCGCCATCTTTAACAGCTCTGTCTTCAACAGTTATTGTTCTTGAATTCTGCTCTGCAACCTTCTTAATCTCTTCCTCAACATCAGCATCTGTAGCCTCTGTATCAACCTTAGATACCTCAACTCCCTTGTAATTACCAAGCTCAACCTCTGGTCTTACGGCAACCTCTGCCTCAAATACGAATGGCTTGCCCTTCTCTAACTGTGTTACAGAAATCTTAGGCTGTGAAACAATATCAAGTTCACTCTCGATACACGCCTTTGCATAAGCATCAGGAATAATTGCGTTAGCAGCATCCTCAAAGAATACTTCCTGTCCGTAGAGCTGCTCAATAATCTTACGAGGAGCTTTACCCTTTCTAAATCCAGGCACATTAATCTTGCTCTTGCTCTTATTATATGCAGTATTAAG
>SAMEA3663175__coassemble_536_pt1 | contig 10072 bp, 5 predicted proteins | sample SAMEA3663175__metabat2_high_PE_014 | metagenome-assembled genome bin SAMEA3663175 (sample SAMEA3663175) | pig gut metagenome | biome: pig gut; feature: pig-associated habitat; material: faeces | place: Denmark | collected 2012 | reverse complement strand
ACTCTACCAGTTCTTTTGAAGCCTGAACCCAGTTGCCACTGTCCTTTGCCACATATGTATCTGTCTCCCAGTCATAACATCCTGCATCAATTGATTTCCATGAGCTTATAGATGAGCCTGACACAAGGCTTCGACCATTCACATTCTCGTTCTTAATAAATGTGTTCCAGTCCACGCTTATCTTTCTTGCAACGAAATTCCACTTTGGATACTGGGCGTGAATCTGCCTCAGACCTGCTTTATATGATTCTGGAAATCCCTGCTTGTTAAGATAAGCTTCAAAGTCTGTATTTTCCTCATAGTTATAATCATTAAGCACCTGAACATATTCCCCAAATATATATCCTGTTGTATATGAACCCTCATGATTAAATCCTATCTTGTACCAATCGTAGGTATCTGAAGTTTTCACAACCTGGAGAATGTCAAATGTAAATCCACCATTCTTCTTGGTTATAATATCACAGTTGGTATTACTCTCCGTCCTGATTCTGACATTAGTATCTCCTGCCGGAATCTGCCCCTTTGCAATTACCTGTTCGGCATGTACTGTTTCAGGTCCCAGATTAACATTGTCTGTAATTCCACATATCCCCATCAGTGCTGACAGTCCCGGAACAGCAGAAAGTCCCTGAAAACAAAGCACTATGGCTGCAGCTGTAGCAACGGACTTCTTTATATGTCTATATACATCTCTTTTGTGAAAGAAAAAACCATCATTAAAGTATTTCAAATTATTCCACCTTCTCGCATATATCTGGCAACTTTTATACATGAACATTCACATATATCCAGCCGCCACATTCATCTAATTTCTTCCGAACTCTGAAAGTTTTAGATTCTCATTACGTTCAAGAACCATATTGACACTCCAGCTGTTCGTAAACAACAGTAATGGGTTATCTTTAAGGTCCTTTATCTTCTTCATATCTGATGTACCAACAATTCTTGACACATCAATTTCTTCCGGATTCTCTATCCATCTTATATACTCGTATGGAAGTGTCTCCAGCTTGATATCTACATTATACTCGTTTTTCAGTCTGTATTCCAGCACTTCAAACTGCAAAACTCCTACAACTCCCACAATAATCTCTTCCATTCCGGTATTAAACTCCTGGAATATCTGGATAGCACCTTCCTGGGCAATCTGACTGATACCCTTGATAAACTGCTTTCTCTTCATGGTATCAATCTGTCTTACTCTTGCAAAATGCTCTGGAGCAAATGTAGGTATTCCCTCAAAGGCAAACTTCTTATTAGACGTACACAACGTATCTCCGATAGAAAAGATTCCCGGATCAAATACACCGATTATATCTCCGGCGTAAGCCTCATCAACAATATGTCTTTCCTGTGCCATCATCTGCTGTGGCTGTGAAAGTCTGATTTTCTTACCACCCTGTACATGGTTAACTTCCATTCCCGCTTCAAACTTCCCTGAGCAGATTCTCATGAATGCAATTCTGTCTCTGTGGGCTTTATTCATATTTGCCTGTATCTTGAATACAAATGCAGAGAAATCCTCCTTAGCAGGATCAATAATGCCCTGATTTGAGTTCCTTGGAAGTGGTGGTGTAGTCATTGAAAGGAAATGCTTAAGGAATGTCTCAACACCAAAATTAGTAAGGGCAGAGCCAAAGAATACAGGTGTAAGATTACCGGCACGCACCTCATCAAGACTGAATTCAGCACTGGCTCCGTCGAGAAGCTCAATATCATTAAGCTTATCAAAGAATCCCTGTCCGATTTCAGCAAGAAGTTCATCAGTTCCCACAGGAATATTCTTAGTATCAACCTCTTTCTGACCATTCATGGCAGCCTTGAATAAGGATACTTCCTTCTCGTTTCTGTCATATACACCCTTAAATTCCTTTCCACATCCAATGGGCCAGTTCATAGGACATGTGCTGATTCCTAATACATTTTCAATATCATCAAGAAGCTCAAAGGGGTCATTAGCTTCTCTATCCATCTTATTGATAAATGTAAATATTGGAATGTGTCTTAATACACATACCTTAAAAAGCTTTATTGTCTGTTTCTCAACACCTTTAGAAGCATCTATTACCATTACTGCTGAATCGGCAGCCATAAGTGTTCTGTAGGTATCCTCTGAGAAATCCTCATGACCCGGTGTATCAAGAATATTGATGCAGTATCCATCATAATTAAACTGCAGCACAGATGAGGTTACAGAGATACCTCTCTCCTTCTCTATCTCCATCCAGTCAGAAACTGCATGCTTGGCAGTCTTCTTACCCTTAACAGAACCAGCCAGGTTAATTGCACCTCCATAAAGAAGAAACTTCTCCGTAAGAGTAGTCTTACCTGCATCGGGATGGGAAATAATTGCAAATGTACGTCTTTTCTCAATCTCTTTACTATAATCTGACATCACTGTTTCCTTTCAAGCAAAAAATGTAAAGCCTATGATGCTTTAGGCATCACAGGCTTTATTGACCTAAAGATTCTATCTGTTCTCTCCGTTCAAACCGAACTTATATGAAACCTCAGACTTATCATCAATTCTACGGAATACGTTAACTACCCCATTCATAACATCAGGGAACTTGTCCTCATCAGCCTCAATAGTAATAATCTGACCTTCGTCCATAATCTCTACCGAATCAGCTTTAGCATCTTCAATAATAGACTTCTTTGCAGCCTCCAGCTTCTCCTCTGTATTCAGCTTCTTGCTGGCACTTTTAAATTTAACACTATATGTCCTCTTCATCATAATCCTCCATATCCATTATGTGTAATGGGAAAAACTCATACTTATTTGGGATTATACAACATTTAATTCCACACTTCAAGAGATTTATAGAAGAATCTCCTTTCCCAGTGTAAATGAATATATTATTTTTTCCTTAACAGGAAGTCCTGTTATCTGTGACAGGGCTTTACCATAATAATCAAGCTGTATGCTGTATCGTTCTTTCAGTATATCTGCACCACCCTTGTATGGCACCTTATCTGTTTTATAATCCAGTAAAACTATCTGTCCATCCTCAACAAAATACATATCAATAATACCCTGTATCAGCAGGATTATCCCTGTCTATAAATACAAATGGCTGTTCACGCCATATTCTGTTCTCCCCAGCAGCTACAGCAATACGTCTTCCCACATCAGATGATATGAACTTTTCAATATCACTTTCCTCAATACATTCATACTGTTGTTTTGTAAGTTTCTTGCTGGAAAGCATCCTTTGAAGCTGCTCACTGATGCTTATACTCAGATTATTGTAATCAATTTCTTTGTAATCTAAGCACTCCATAACACGGTGATATGCACTTCCCCGCTGGTTGCCTGTAAGCTTTTCACCTGTGTCTTTCATAAATTCAGGAATTATCTCATTATCTTCCTGTACAGAGGCTTTCTCCACGGCATCCTTTACACTGTCTTCCAGGGAATCCCTATCATCAAAATCCTCATCATGAAGCTGATGCTTTAATTCTGATACCGTCACCTTGGATTTCACGTTTTCCTCTGCATCATGTGGATATGGGGGTATTTCTGCTTCTATATGTCTTCCTTCCTGTCCTTCGGGCATATTTATTATATTTTTCTGTTCATGAGCCTCTTCTGACACAATCTCAAAATTGTCATTATCAGACATAGCAACAGGCACTGTCATATCAAAAAAGCTTGCAGAGCTGTCAATATCCAGATAACTGTATGTTCCTCCATCTAAGACAGATGTCCTGAACTTTTTCCATTTCTTCATACTTGTTTCTATGTTATCCACAACGCCTGTCATAATCAGTTTTTCTCTTGCCCTTGTCATGGCAACATACAGGATTCTCATATCTTCACTTATGTTATCCTCCTTTAATGCAGAGGCAATAACATTCTTAGAAAAAGTAGGATTCTTGGTTCTTGTATCAAGATGAACCATATCCATGCCAATTCCATACTTCTGATGAATCAGGACTCCTTCTTTTCCATCATTATTGTTTAACTTTTTTCCCATTCCTGCCACAATTACCACAGGAAACTCCAGTCCTTTGCTCTTATGTATTGTCATAAGACGAACTACATTCTCTTTCTCTGAAACAATTGAAGCCTCTCCTATTTCGACTTCATAGGTCTGTAGCTTTTCAATGTATCTTAAGAAGTTAAAGAGTCCACGGAAGCTGGTCTTTTCGAAATCCTCCGCTTTCTTTAGCAGGATATCAAGGTTAGCCTGTCTCCTTGTCCCCGATGGCATAGTTCCCACATAATAATAATATCCTGTAGAATACAGCACATCCCACAAAAGGTCATACACAGACATAACATCTGATTTCTTTCTGAATTCCTCCACAAGATTATACAGTTTCACACACTTATCTGATATCTTTTCTTCCAATTGTGGTGTTTTATTAACTCCGGAGTTTTCATTTATACCAGAAGCTTCATAATCACCTCTGCTGAATTTCCTTATAATATCATACAGCTTTGCCTTCTTGTCGACCAGCCTTATGTCTGCCATCTCTTTAGTATTCATCTCACCATAATAAGACATCATTACAGCAGCCATAGGAATATCATTCAATGGATTGTCAATCACAGAAAGAAAACTCAGAACAAGCTGAATTTCCCTGACAGCAAAGAACCCTGTTGAACTGTCAGTATATGCAGGTATTCCCTCATCCATAAGAGTATTGACAACAGTCTGGGCGTAATTCTTTGCACTTCTTGATATTATTACTATATCACTGTACCTTATTGTTCTGTAGCCTTTAGGTGACTCCTTATCTGCCACAACATAGACCTTTCCTTCTGACCTGTCCATGAGATTATGAATTATTCCTGCAATCACCCTGGCTTCAGCCTCTTCCCTGGAATCTTGAGAATCATCCTTCTCCAGTATATGTATACTGGTACTGCTGTCCTTTGAGAAATCTACTGCTTCATAAGTATTTTCTCCATCTATAATATAATCAGGAGCCTTATCATAGTTTATTCCATGATTTAATCTGGCATCTTCATCGTAGGCAATCCCTCCAAATTCTCTTATCATTATTTTCTCAAATATACTGTTTACCGAGTTAAGAATATTATCCCTGCTTCGGAAGTTATTCTGTAGCTGTATCTTACAATAATCATTTGAAGAGTTATTATCGGTATAATCCTTATAGTTATTGCTTTTTTCAACGAATAATTCAGGGCATGCCATTCTGAATCTGTATATGCTCTGCTTCACATCACCAACCATATATATATTGTTGGCTTCATTCTCTCTTCTTGTTCTGGATACAGCAGTAAGAATCTGCTCCTGAAGCATATTGCTGTCCTGATACTCATCAATAAGAATCTCACTGTAATAATCAGACAATGAATCTGCAACAGAGGTATATTCCAGCACTCCATTATTATTGTGTACAAGAATATCTAACGCCAGATGTTCCATGTCATTAAAATCAATAATATTTCTTTCCCTTTTCTCCGCCTTAATTCTTTCGGAAAAATCCCTTGCCATACTGGTCAGCAGCCTGACAACAGGTGCACTTTCCTTAAGGCTGTCAATAATATCACTGACATCCTGTGCAAATATATCTGTCTGAAGTGATTTGATGAAATCTTTTAATGAGTTTCTTCCTTCTGTCACTTCTGCTTTCTTAATCTCATCACAGTTTTTAGAACATGGAGGCATTCTGTCAAATGAAAAACTTCTTACACGGTCTGATAGTTCTTTGAATGAACCTGACTCAAGGATTCTTACAAGGTGTTCCTTCTCCTGCCGGATTCTTTCATAATACTTTTCCAGTCTATTTTTTTCATTACACAGGGTAAGATATATTTCATATCTGTCTCTGTAGCCTGAAAGTATTTTCTTAATCTTGTTATATATATATTCTACCCAGGGATTATTCTCAAAATCCTCTTCATTTTCCACATTATACATGTTTGCACAGCTGTCATACCACTCATTTTCCCAGGGATAACTTCTGGCAAATTCGTATATTCTTAATATCATCCTCTCCAGTTTTGAGTCATTCCTGCCTGTCCCGTACGAATCCACCAGATTGAAGAATTCACTGCTTCCTTCTGTATAATAATCCTCCATCATCTGGCTCATTATGTCATTATTAATAAGTGTAATCTCCCCCTCATCAGCAGTGCGGAATCCCGGGTCTATATCTGTTTCTGTGAAGTAATTTCGTACAATATCAAGACAGAAACTGTCTATAGTGGTAATCCTTGCATTATTAACAAGAGTCTGCTGGCGGATAAGGTTCTGGTCAGATGGATTTAATGCTATAAGTTTATCCAGTTCCACCCTGATTCTGCTCTTCATCTCTGCGGCTGCTGCCTTAGTAAATGTAACAACAACAAGTCTGTCGATGGATACAGGTTTGTCAGAATCTGTGATTTTCTGGATAATTCTCTCAACTAATACAGCTGTTTTTCCAGAGCCTGCAGCAGCAGACACAAGAATATTGCATCCATCAGCATGTATAGCATTACTCTGACTTTTTGTCCATTCTTTTTCCATTCTCATCCACCCCTTTCTTAATATTATCCCAGATTATCTCATCATCAAATTTCTTAATGTTCCTGTACCTGTTATTAGAATCTCCTGAGAATCCACAGACCGCCCTGTACGGACAGAATCTACATGCAGTATCCGTACCTGACCTGTAGGGATTAATGTCAGTTTTACCGTCAAGTATTGCCTCTCCAATATCAACAGATTTCAACTCCATATATTCCACCAGATTATTTATCTGCTCCGTATCATATACTTTGCTGTATGCTTTAAATCCTCCATCCTTGCTATATGCAACAGGTATAACAATAGATTTATCCTCAGTTGAATCCATCATCTTCACAATATTCTTATTGCTGTTGGTAAACCCTGCCATTTTCAGCTTCTCAAGTATTTTATCACTTATATCCTGTTTTGAATTACATTTCTTTGCTTCCTGTGGAGCAATTTCAATAATAGGGTCATCAATATTATAATAATACACTCCCGCAGGAATAATCCTCTTTCCAGGATGTCTCTTTTCTTCAATTTTCATAGCAGCATCAAGATAAGTTATAAGCTGCATCTTAAGTCCATAGTAGGTTTCTAACAGATTGAATTCCTGCTTGCCTGATTTGTAATCTATAACCCTTACATATACATTTTCATCGTCCTCACATATATCAATCCTGTCAATCTTGCCCTTGATAATAAGTCTTCCGAAACCTTTATCAAGTGCCAGTTCTCTTCCCTCCATCTCAAATGGAACCTCAAATCCATCTGGCGTGAACACCCCTGCAGAAAGCTGTTTTCCTATAGCCCACAGAGTTTTATCTGCAAGCTTTGTCATTCTGTCTACAAGGAACCTGTTACGGTTGGAATCGGATAGGATGCTGTCAGAATAAGTGGTACTGATTTTCTCAATGGCATTGGTTACAAGTTTTAATCTTTCCTCATCTGAAAGGGAACTTATAGACTGGTTCTTACTCTTTACATCTATACATATCTGCTCCAGTAAACTATGCATAACATTACCAAAATCAGAGACCTCAAATGAATATATATCCCTTTCCTTAAGCAAAAGACCGTGATTCAGATAATATGAAAACATACATCCTGTAAAATTTTCAAAAGAAGACACACTTCCATACAGTGTATCTCCATACAGTCTCAATGCAAGTGCTTCCCCAAGATCACCTGTAAATACGTCTTTTTCATATACAAGCTCCGACTTAGGAATACGGATAAATGAAAGCTGGTCTATTACATCATCCTCTTTTAGCGTAATAATCCCCGGAAACATCTGCTTAATTGTTCTTATAATGTAAGAAGGAAGCATAGAAGCCCCGTCATTCCCCTTATTTGAGAAAGTAACATATAATCTTTCTGAAGCTTTAGTAAGAATCAGGTACATATAGAATCTCTGTACAAATGCTTTCTTTCTCACATCAGCAGATAACTCCACATTCAATGAATCCAGATAGTCTCTGTCTGCTTCAGAGAGCACGCCCCTGTTCTCACTTTTTTTAGGAATAATTCCTTCATTGGTACCTAACAGGAAAAGCACTTTAATATCATTTAGTCTTGTTCTTTCAATATCACCTACAACCACGCAGTCTGATGATGGTGGAATAAGTCCCACTTTAATCTCGCCGAAACCAGAGTCCAGAATTTTGTTGAACTCAAACAGGCTGACCACCTGATTTCCCAGGAGTTCAACCATCTTGTCAAAAAGTTCAATAACTTTTTTATATATCTGTTCGTATTCACTTTTTCTGTCACATTCCTCTCCCATCCGTGACATCTTCTCCTGACAGTTATTACTGCGCAGGAATTCATACAGTGCCGTGACTCTGTCCTTAACTGTGGCGTCTTTACTTTTCAGAACCTCTTCTAATGGAATAACTGTTTCCAGCATTTTTTCACGTAAACCATTAAGGTCAGAAAGGACAAATCCATTAGAAACCCTTCCCTTCCTGGTCCATGGCTTATGCCAGCTGCTGCTTCCGTGAATTCCAACAGCAAGACAATAGTTATCCAGAATATCAATATCTTCACGGGCAATACCGGTCATATTAGAGCGCAGATAACGAAAAACTGTATCATAAGTATAATTCTTGTAAATCATATCAAGAACGCCTCTTATCATCTCAATTAACGGATTATCTGTTACAGGCTTCTTAGCGTCAACAAAAACAGGAATACTGTTCTGGGCAAACACATTGCCAGCCAGCACTCCATATGTTGACATGTCACCGGAAACTACTGCTATATCCCTATACCGGTAGCCCTCCTGTCTTGTAAGTCTTATTATCTCACTGGCAGCATAGGTTATTTCATCTTTTACAGTTCTGGCATTGAACATTCTTATATCCTGATGATTCTTATCCTCGCCTGAATTGTAAATATACTGGTTAACCCCACCCCTGAATATATTCTTCTCAAGAAATGCCAGCTGTCTGCTCTTAAAACGTTTGCAGTCACCTTCAATAATCTGGATATCTTTTGGATGCTTTTCCCTACATATCTCATCATTAATTTTTGATAGTTTGCTTATCATCTCCTTGCTCATGAAGAATATATTTTCCATGCCGTCCATTACATTAAACTTCTCTCCCACGTCAATGGTAACAGTTACGGTTATATTCTTACAACAGCCCGCAAGAATCCTGATAAGCTTGTACTGGATAGGGGTAAAGCCTGTGAATCCATCAAATACAAGTTCACTGTTTCTGATTCTTTCTGACTCTTCCACTAAATCACACAACACATCAAGAATTTCCTCTGATGTGATGTAATTGTCATGGAGATACTGCTTAAATCTGTCATACACCAGACCTATGTCACTGATTTTACTCTTAAGGAGATTATTATCCTTAACATCAACCCCGATTGCCATGAACTTTTCAGGTGAATAATCATACTGAAGAAGTTCTGATATGACTGATTTCAATTCAGATACAAAACCCACTTTATTAATACTGCTCCTGAAATATTGCAGTTCTTTCCTGCTGTCCTCCAGGACTTTTCTCACAATCAGGTTCTTTCCGGTATCGTCAAGAACAGGTCTGTTCTCTCCACCAATTTCCTCAAAAACCTTAAATGCAAGCCTCTCGAAGCTTACTACATCTATATTAAGAATTCCCTTGCGTGGATGGCTTTCCACCAGCTTCTTCTGTGTAGACATGGTGTACTGTTCAGGAACAACTACAATGTAATTGCCAGAAGGGTTTTCTATTGATTTTTTAATTACTTCATTAATAACGCAGGTTGTTTTTCCTGACCCTGACCCACCTGCAATAATCTGTATCGGCATATGTGTATCCCTTTCCTTAAGAATATGCTTACGACTCATATGTTCTATTATACACTTTATTCATACTAAAATGAAATAGAAAATCAGCCACAGGCGTTCCTTATTAAGGCATCTATAACCTTCTGATAACTGTATAATTACTAATATGCCGGGTTACAGCTAAATGCTATAACCCGGCACATCATCATACCTTAACTGGCTTATTTCCATATATTATTCTATTTACTTTGTCTAATTTCATGTTTGTCATGTTGGATATCTGCTCTGGAGTTACACCGTTGCTGTACATATT
>SAMEA3663175__coassemble_508_pt1 | contig 10415 bp, 9 predicted proteins | sample SAMEA3663175__metabat2_high_PE_014 | metagenome-assembled genome bin SAMEA3663175 (sample SAMEA3663175) | pig gut metagenome | biome: pig gut; feature: pig-associated habitat; material: faeces | place: Denmark | collected 2012 | reverse complement strand
CATTATATACGGCATCATTAACAGCAGCAGAATTTAATTCAACTCCTATAACCTCCCTGCAATATTTAGCCATAGTAATTCCAATTGTACCAATTCCGCAGTATGCATCAAGAACTACATCGTCTTTCTTTACCCCGGACAGTTTAATTGCAGCTTTATATAGCTTTTCAGTTTGTGATGGATTAATCTGATAAAATGAATCAGGACTGATTCTGAATCTGTTCTTACACAAAACATCCTCAATATATCCTTTTCCGCTAAGAATGATATTTTTTTTACCCAATACCATATTAGTTCTGCTTTTATTAATATTCTGAACAATTGTTGTTATTTCAGGATGCAGTTTTGTGAGCTGTTTTAAAAAATCCTTTTTTGATGGAAATGCAACATCTGCGGTTACAATAACAACCATAATCTCATGGGTTGAAAATCCTTTTCTGATTAATACATGTCTGACAAAACCCTGACCAGAATCCTCGTTGTATGGCACATATTTAAAAGAAGTAAACAGATCAGTAAGAGTATTAAGAATATTATCAGCATCCTTATCCTGAATCATGCAATAATCAACAGGAACAACCTTATGAGTTCCTTCCTTATAACATCCGGAAATAACCTTTTTATTCATTCCTGAACTAATTACTCCATGAACTTTATTCCTATAATTTACAGGATGATACATACCTGTAATACCACTTGTAACATATATATTTTTAAAGAGGCTGTTAACTTTATCTTGTTTTATTCTAAGCGTTTCTTCATAAGGTATGTCAGTATAACAACACCCTCCGCATTCGTTACATACAGTACATGATATACTTTTCGATTTCTCATTATATTTCCCGCTCATACTAATCTCCATTCTGCAAGCACATTCCTCGCTTGCTGGGCTTTTGCTAATCGAGTAGGCTTACGCCTACTCGATTCCGCTAACAAACAGCTCGATGCAAAGCCTCTCGCTGTTCTTGCGCCCAGCAAATGAAGAATTGTGCAAGCACATTCTTCGCTTGCTGGGCTTTTGCTACAAAAAATAAGCCCCTGAGATAATCCCAGGGGAAATAATTAATCTTCTGATGGATTGCCAACAATCTTGACCTTGCCCTCATACAATTCTTTAACAGCAACTGAAAGAGGCTTAAGGTTCTGGGCATTACCAACAAGTTCCTTACCAAGAGCTATTTTTCTCTTATCTTCTCTTGAAAGCCTCACTTCTGGATTCTTGCCGTCCTTATCAGCTAACTTTGCCTTCTCAAACTTTTCTTCAAGATATCTTGAATCAATTATCTGCTTTGCTCTCTCGGCAGCAGCTTTTACAATTGAATAGCGGCTCTGGACAACTAACTGTTCCCCCTCTTCAACCTCACTATTAATAACTTCCATTAACTCTGAATATGATGGATGCAACATAACTAATCATTCTCCTTTTGAAAACTTTTCTAATTCTTTCTTTATCTGGTTAACCCTGTTAATTTTATTAGCAGTTAAACACTTTTCAACAGTATCTGCAGAACCTGAAATAATACCATTAATATCTTTAACGCAATTATCAACCATATCATTAATAATAATATAATCGTATTCTTCCACACCCTCAGCTTCTTTTGACGCTTTGGCAAGTCTTGCATTAATCGTAGCTTCGTCCTCTGTGCCTCTGCCTCTTAACCTTCTTTCAAGTTCTTCTGCTGAAGGCGGAATAATATACATAAGAAGAGCATCAGGAAACATCTTCCTGACATTAAATGCTCCAACACATTCAATCTCAAGAATTACATTAAATCCTTCTTTAAGCTTATCCTCTACATATGACTTAGGCGTACCATAATAATTCCCTACATATGTGGCATATTCCAGCAATTCACCTTTATTAATCATGTTCTGAAATTCTTCTTTGGTTTTAAAGAAATACGAAATGCCATCCTGTTCACCATCTCTTGGCTTCCTGGTTGTAGCCGATACGGAAAGAGCATAATTATCATAATTATTAATAAGAGACTTAATAACCGTTCCCTTTCCTGCTCCAGAAAATCCTGATATCACAAGCAAAGTACCACGACTACTCATAATGCACCTCATTTCCAAATTGCTTAACTTGCATTATAGCTGACTTTTACAAAACAATCAAGCATATTTTACTCTATATTCTGAATCTGCTCTCTTACTTTCTCAATTTCGGTTTTTAAATCTATTGCATTGTTAGATATATCAATATCATTAGCCTTTGAAAGAATTGTATTAGCTTCCCTGTTCATTTCCTGTGCAATAAAATCAAGCTTTCGTCCAATTCCACCATCCTCAGAAAGACATTGTCTGGCATGGCTTATATGGCTTCTAAGACGTACAGTCTCCTCATCCACACAGATTTTATCAGCATATATAATTACTTCAGTAGCTATTCTGCTCTCATCTATTGTAGTATCACCTAAAAGTTCATTAACTTTATTCTCCAGCTTATTTCTATATTCTTTCATAATTTCTGGACTTCTTGTCTCAATATAATCAACAAGCTTCTCCATATTATCCAGTTTTAACAAAAGGTCTTTCCTTAAATTCTCACCTTCTGTTATCCTGGTCTGGACAAACTGCTCGCATGCTTTACATAAGGCTGATTCAATAAAATGCCAGAGTTCTTCTTCATCCTCTCCTACTTCCTCAGTGGTAATAACCTCAGGGAAACGTGAAAGAACAGATATTGATACATCATTTGTCTTACTAAACTGAGACGCCATGGTATCAAATATATTCATATACTCCCTGGCAAGGTCACTATTATACTTAAGAGAAACTTTATTCTCTGTTAAATCTTCATATGTAATGAATATATCAATTTTACCACGCTGTGCATACCTCTTTAACACATCCCTGATACGTGCCTCAAATACATTAAGTTTCTTAGGCATCTTAATTCCTGCCTCTAGATATCTGTGATTGACAGATTTCATCTCAATACTTATTTTTCTGGCCCCTTCAGCAACTTCACAGCGGCCGAATCCAGTCATACTCTTTATCATAGCTATCCCCATTTCTGTCTTTTTATTTGACAATATATTGTATCATTTTTATAATGAAAGTACAAGACATCAGAAGTCTAAAAAAATGAATTGAGGATTATTATGGCACTAGACGGTATAGTTATAGCAAATATTTGTAACGAACTTAACAATACAATTAAAGGAGGTCGTCTGTATAAGATTGCCCAGCCAGAAAATGATGAACTTCTTTTAACAGTTAAAACAGGCAATGGTCAGTTCAGGCTTGAATTATCTGCAAATGCTTCCCTTCCTCTTGTATATCTTGTTGAGGAAAATAAGCCAAGCCCTATGACAGCTCCTAATTTCTGCATGCTTTTAAGAAAGCATCTTAATAACGGCAGAATAATCGAAATTTCACAACCAGGACTTGAAAGAATTATAGACATTGAAATTGAGCATGTAAATGAGATGGGTGATTTATGCAGAAAACACCTGATAACTGAAATAATGGGCAAATACAGTAACATTATATTCTGCGATGGCAACAGAATTATTGACAGTATTAAACATGTATCAGCACAGATGAGTTCTGTAAGAGAAGTTCTCCCAGGCAGGGAATACTTTATTCCCAATACAGTTTCTAAAATCAATCCTTTAGAAACTTGCTTTGAAGAATTCAAAGATATAATATCTTCAAAGCCTATGCCAGTACATCAGGCTTTATACAAATCATACACAGGATTAAGTTCTCTATCAGCACTCCAGATTATTAATGATGCATCTATTGACCCAGACATACCTGCCAGTTGCTTAAATAATGATGAAATATATCATCTATACAATATTTTTTATAACACTATGGACTCAATTAAAAATGGAGATTTTTATCCTTGTATATCTTACGAAAATGGTATTCCTGCCGATTTTTCATCCTTGAAATTATCAATGTGCAGTGATATTGTCCACTACGATTCCATAAGCAGTCTTCTTCGTGATTATTATTCCAAGAAAGACAGTGTTACAAGAATCCGACAGAAATCATCAGATTTAAGAAAAATTGTGTCTATTGCATTGGAAAGAGCACGTAAAAAGGAGGACATACAAACCCGGCAGATTAATGATACAAAAGATAGAGATAAATACAGAATTTATGGTGAGTTAATAAATACCTACGGATATAATATTAAAGAGGGTGACAAATCATTAACCGCATTAAATTACTACACCAATGAAGAAATAAACATCCCATTAGACAGCAGCCTTTCTCCTTCTGAAAATGCCGTTAAATATTTTAACAGATATAATAAACTTAAAAGAACATATGAAGCTACTACTATCCAGTTAAAAGAAACTGAGGATGAAATTGCACATCTTGAATCAGTTGCCACTTCTCTTGATATTGCTGTATCAGAAGAAGATTTATCACAGCTGAAAATGGAGCTTGCTGACTCAGGTTACATCAAAAAAACATATAACAACAATAAAAAAATAAAAGTTACCAGTAAACCTTTTCACTATATTTCCAGTGACGGATATGATATATATGTTGGAAAGAATAATTATCAGAATGATGAACTTACCTTCAAATTTGCCAAAGGAGATGATTTTTGGTTTCATGTCAAAGGAATGGCTGGTTCCCATGTTATCCTAAAAACTAATGGTAAGAATCAGGAAGAAATTCCTGACCGTGCCTTTGAAGAAGCCGCTTCTTTAGCTGCATATTACTCAAAAGGACAGAGTCAGGATAAAGTTGAAGTGGATTATGTACTAAAAAAAGAAATCAAAAAGCCTGCCGCTGCAAAGCCAGGATTTGTTGTGTATTATACTAACTACTCCCTTATTGCTTCAACTGACATAAGCAAACTTGTTCAATGCCAATAATAAGGCAAGGTTGATTACAATTAGTATTATGTAAACTGCCATAATTGGTAGTAAAACCCCCAGGAATATGGCTAATGAGCTGATAATCATGGACACTGAAGTGATTATCAGCATTTTTTTATTTATTACCCCTCTTGAAATGTCAAAAGCAACCGAAGTAATCACACTTAAAATTACTACATCAAGAAGAAACAGAATCATTGCTGCTCCCCCAACAGATTCTATGCGGTCACACACCATTTCATCCATGGAAATATACCCGAAAAGTCTTGGTGGATTAAATAAGAATATCATTCCCCTGATAATACAGGCAAATGCTGTAATAAAACATAATATATGTCTTATAAGTTTCTTTTTGATGCCTGCTCTTAAAAGAACAAGAGTTATCAGCCCTGAAAGTACTACAATGATTATCCTGTCTGTTGTTATAAGAAATCTGTCAGCCAGATAATAATCAATAATTATTCCATATGTCTGCATAGAAACAGAATTAGAAGAAAATGAAATATTAAAAAGAACCCCTCTTATAATTTCAAGAAAAACACACCCATATACAACAGGCATAATAAACATTGCCCAGTTGCCCCTGTATGCACCCCTGTAATTTTTCAACTTTTTAAGAGAACTGGTTTTAATCATTATACAGCAAAAAATTCCTAAAATAATGAGTATAACTCCAAGGTAAACCACTCTTCCAGGAATAAAATGCATTTCATCAACATTTTTATCAAAGCTACCTGCCTCACCAAGATAAATGAACGAAAATAATCTGTGAATTAATGCGTTATTCTCAAACACCTTTGATATAATCAGAAAAAAACCTGTAACAACACTTGTAATACTACCAATGTTTGCAAGAGACGCTACACCCCTTAGTCTTAAAAAAATACCAGCCACTGAAATAATGCATGAATACAGAATAATAGAAAATAACAGTTTATATATAACTCCCATACCCTGGTAATACACCTTGGAATATAGAGGAAATCCTCCAAGAGAATCAGTAATATTACCTAAATAGATTTCATCACAGATTGAGTCAAAAAGACTGATTCTTGCACCAAATACAATAATTAAAGCCAGTGCAGCAAGAAGCACTGCTACACTGACTATTCTGATTAAAATAATATCATCTTTTTTCATATGCACACCTGTTTTGTACACTTATTTTACAACAACTTTTCTGAAACTCTTCTTACCTTTTTTGACAACAAGACCGTCTATGAACATATCTCTGGCAAATGTTGAATCAATAGATGTAACCTTCTCTCCATCAACTGTAACACCACCCTGTTCAACAGCTCTACGTGCATCTGACTTTGAAGTAGCAAGACCTGCATAAAATACAAGAGATATTACATCAATAGCTCCGTCTTTAAAATTCTCATCCGAAAGTTCTGCCAATGGCATATTCTCAGCGTCTCCGCCTGAGAATATAGACTTGGCTGTCTCATCAGCCTTCTTAGCTTCTTCTTCCCCATGAACAAGCTTTGTAAGCTCATAAGCAAGAATTTCTTTTGCTTTATTAAGCTGTGCACCTTCCCAGCTTTCCATCTTCTCTATCTCTTCTAGTGGAAGGAAAGTAAGCATCTTAATACATTTGATTACATCTGCATCATCAACATTTCTCCAATACTGATAGAAATCATATGGTGATGTTTTATCGGGGTCAAGCCACACCGCTCCTTTAGCAGTTTTACCCATTTTCTTGCCTTCAGAATTAAGAAGCAGATTAATCGTCATCGCATAGGCATCTTTTCCGAGTTTTCGGCGAATCAGCTCTGTTCCACCAAGCATATTGCTCCACTGGTCATCACCACCAAACTGTAGATTACAGCCATATTTCTGGTAAAGCATAAGAAAATCGTAAGACTGCATGATCATGTAGTTAAATTCAAGAAAACTTAATCCCTTTTCCATTCTCTGCTTGTAACACTCAGCCCTGAGCATATTATTAACAGAAAAGCATGGTCCAACATCTCTGATAAAATCAACATAATTAAGATTCAAAAGCCAGTCTGCATTATTAACAATCAATGCTTTTCCATCTGAGAAGTCAATAAATCTTGACATCTGCTTTTTAAAACATTCAACATTATGATTTATTGTCTCTGTTGTCATCATCTGACGCATATCAGTACGTCCTGAAGGATCACCAATCATTGCTGTTCCACCACCAACTAAGGCAATTGGTTTATTTCCAGCCATCTGAAGACGTTTCATAAGACAGAGAGCCATAAAATGACCAACATGAAGACTGTCAGCTGTTGGGTCAAATCCAATATAAAATGTTGCCTTTCCATTATTAATTAATTCTTTAACAACGTCCTCATCCGTAACCTGAGCAATAAGACCTCTGGCTACAAGTTCATCGTAAAGTGTCATCTTACAATTCCTCCCAAAATCAATATAATCATCTAAATAATAATATTCTTTCTCTTATCTAAAATTACTGAAATAATAACAGCAACCAGACAGCCGCACATATCTATTACCACATCTTTTGCTGAGCCATACCTGCCGGCTGTATACAATTGATGAAATTCATCAAGGCAGGCATATCCCAACACAATTAAAAATGTCAGATATTTCGTAAATCTGTAGAAAAATCCATCATACTTCAATGCAAAATAAACTGCCATGGCAAGAATATAGTATTCTGCTGCATGTGCCAATTTTCTGACCGGAGTCTGCATCTGTTCAATTGCATGTTCCCTGTCATTCCACTTCATATCAATTAAATGAATTCCATCTGCAAAATCGACAAGAATTTCTGAAACCTTACGGCTAAGTCCCATTGACTGTTCACCGGTCTGGTTTGAGAAGGAAAAAATGCAGAGCATAATGGCAATAACAGGTATCCATACACATATCTTCTTAATAATCATTTTCATAATTAAATATTAACAACCCTCATGGTGTTTGTTAATCCTCTCTTTGAGGTTGGTGCTGAATTAGTAGCGATTCCTGCTGATACAATTGCTATATCCCCCTCTGAAAGATAACCAGCATTCTCAGAAGCCTGAAGCGCATGTTCAATAATCTTGTCTGTAGATTTCTCAACTGCTGTCTTAATTGGCTTTACACCCCAATAAATCTGCATCTTTCTGAGAACTGGCTCATATGGTGAGCAACCAATAATCAATGCTTCTGGTTTAAGCTTAGAAGTAAGTCGTGCTGTAAAGCCAGAAATTGTTGGGCACACAATAGCCTTAGCATTAAGGTTTGCTGCCGTCTGAACAGCTGCATTAGCAACTGCACTGGAAATACTTCTCTTTGAATGAAGATTAGAATAGTTTACTCCTCTTCCGAAAAGATCCTGCTCTGTTGATTCGGCAATCTTTACCATCATCTTTAAAGCCTCTAATGGGTACTTACCATTAGCTGTTTCTCCTGAAAGCATAACCACGTCAGTACCATCATATATTGCATTAGCAACATCAGTAACCTCAGCTCTTGTTGGTCTAGGGTTTCTAATCATAGAGTCAAGCATCTGTGTAGCTGTAATTACTGGTTTATAAGATGAGTTACACTTCCTGATGATTTCTTTCTGAATATGTGGAACCTGCTCAGCTGGAATCTCAACACCCATATCACCACGGGCAACCATGATACCATCAGCAACTCTGATAATCTCATCAAGATTCTTAATTCCTTCTGCATTTTCAATTTTAGCAATAACAGGAATATCTGCATCGTGAGACCAAAGCAGTTCCTTTATTTCCTGAATACATGCTGCATTTCTAACAAATGAAGCAGCAATGAAATCGAATCCTTGTTCAATACCAAATATAATATCATCTTTATCTTTCTGTGTGATTCCAGGCAGTCTTATACTTACATTAGGAACATTGACACCTTTTTTAGAGCCAAGCTCTCCACCATTGATAACTCTGCATACAATCTCAGTACCATCTACAACATCTTCAACTCTTAATTCAATAAGTCCGTCGTCAATAAGGATTGTATTACCCTTTGAAATATCCTTTGGAAGGCCATCATATGTTATGTGTCCAATCTTATCATCACCGACAATATCTCTTGTAGTAAGGGTATATTTCTGATTTTCAACAAGGGTAACCTTTTTATCGTCTTTTAATAAACCTGTTCTGATTTCAGGTCCCTTAGTGTCAAGCAAAGTTGCTATAGGGAGATTTAATTCACTTCTAACGCTTTCAACTAAAGCAAATCTACCTGCCTGTTCCTCATGGTCACCATGGGAAAAGTTAAATCTTGCAATATCCATACCAGCAAGAGCAAGCTGCTTGATAAGCTCCCTGTCATTAGTATTAGGACCCATTGTACATATTATCTTGGTTTTTTTCATATTCCCCTCCATATGTTAATTGTTTGCTATTATTAAATTTAATTCCAGATAAAAATTATCTCATATATTTCAGCTATTGTCCAGTTGTATATTAAAACTTTACTTCACATGAACATGCGTATACAAGTGCTCATTACAATATTCATATGCACCATTACACTTTGAACAGTAACGGAAAATTAAATCGTCACCATCATTCTCAGTCCTATTACATACTGCACATCTGTGTTTTGCTGCACTATTGCCCGGAACAAATGATTTAGGCTGATATCCACCCTTATTGTTTTGTGGGTTATTATAAACCTGCTGTGAATAATTAGGTTTATTCTGTGCCCTTTGAGCTGTTTTTCTTGCCTTTTGGAAATTTCTCTGTGTATATGTCTTTCTGTTTCCTTTTAGTGTCTGGAAGAAAAACACAAGAAAATTGAGCATTGAAACAAGCGCACATGTAGCATTTACATAGCATGTAAAGGCATTTCCGCTTAACAATCCCAGGTTGTATAATGCAGCCCATAATCCTCTAGGCATAAATGGAACCAGATATCCACCAAATATTGTAATAGCAAAGATAGCTCCATCAATAATACCAAGCCATTTCATCTTTATTGGAATAAGAAAAAACAGATAAACCTTTGTCTCTGACTCCTCCACAGCAAAAGCCATGAATAAAGCAAGATTAATATAGTAGGTATTCATTGTATAGGACTGTCCAAAGACAAAATAAATCAAAAAAGCCGCTATGATATGAAGAATTACACCGCTGAAAAAGTACATGTTAAACTTAAAAGCACCCCAGACATTTTCCAAAACAGTGCCAATAATATAGTAAAAATATAATGTAAATATAATAAATATAAAGCTGTAAGATGGTGGCTGCAGCATAAATGTTACAAGTCTCCACACCTGTCCTTTAAGAATCATGGAAACATCAAGGCTCAAATACCTTGTATACAAATCAGGTACTGCAACACCAATAATAAAACCAACCACATACATTCCAATGATATAGAACATCAGATTATGGATGGCGTATCTGCCATATTTACGTTCTAACTTATCTAACCAATTCATAATATAAACAAGCCCCTTTCAGTTTTTGCCACATATTCAAAAGTATAAGTAAATAGCTGATAAAAGTCAATGAATATACTTTACATTTAAATCTAAAATAATCATAAAAACTGTGATTAAATTATATAAATAACTATTTAAAATCCTTTAACACTTTTTAACAGAAG
>SAMEA3663175__coassemble_500_pt1 | contig 10524 bp, 9 predicted proteins | sample SAMEA3663175__metabat2_high_PE_014 | metagenome-assembled genome bin SAMEA3663175 (sample SAMEA3663175) | pig gut metagenome | biome: pig gut; feature: pig-associated habitat; material: faeces | place: Denmark | collected 2012 | reverse complement strand
GAGGGATTTGAACCCTCGCGCCGGTTGCCCGACCTACACCCTTAGCAGGGGCGCCTCTTCAGCCTCTTGAGTACTACTCCAAGATTCCATGAATGAGAGCCTTAAACCAATGGTTTCTACTCTTAATATGAAATTCTTTCTTATCGGTACTTGCGTACCAACGCAAAGTCGATTATATCAAAACAATACACTCATGTCAACGATATATTTTTATTATATGCATTTATTGCAGTTTCATACAAATTATTTCCTTCACTGTCAATAACAACAATTACTGGAAAATCTTCTACATAAAGTTTTCTTATAGCCTCTGTTCCCAAATCATCATACGCAATAACCTCAGAGGACTTAATTCTCTGGGAAAGAATTGCTCCAGCCCCGCCTACTGCTGCAAAATATACAGCTCCATTTCTTACAATGGCATCTATTACAGCTGATGACCTTTTTCCTTTTCCAATCATTCCTGTAAGTCCCAGGTCAAGTAAATCTGGTGCATATTTGTCCATACGGCTGGCTGTTGTAGGGCCTGCCGAACCGATTGGTCTTCCCTCTCTTGCAGGTGATGGTCCCATGTAATATATAATATTATTCTTCACATCAAATGGAAGTTCCTTTCCTTCAGACAGTGCCTCTGCCATTCTCTTGTGGGCTGCATCCCTGGCAGTATAAATTGTTCCTGTAATATATACATAATCTCCCGCATGAAGCTTTCTTGCCTCTTCACTGGTAATTGGTGCATTAATATGTTTATCCAACCTGTTATCCTCCTGATATATCTGAAAATTATCCTCACAAAAAGTCTCTAAAATAATATGCTATTAATATACATGTTATCAAAATATCTACACACACATTCTGAATCTGATTACAGAACTCTGTGGGAATGTCTGTTAACATGACAGCATATATTGACTGCCACCGGAAGTCCGGCAATATGTGTAGGGTATGTTTCAATATTAACTGCAAGAGCCGTGTTAGTTCCACCCAGTCCTCCAGGCCCTATACCCAGTTTATTAATCTTTTCCAGCATTTCTTTCTCTAATTCTCTCACATAAGGAACATCTGATTCTTCATCAAGATTACGTGTAAGTGCCTTTTTCGCCATCCATGCACATTTTTCAAATGTACCGCCTATTCCAACACCAACTACCATAGGAGGGCATGCATTTGGCCCCGCATCTCTTACCGCAGTAAGAATCGCGTCCTTAACTCCCTCAATGCCATCGGCAGGCTTAAGCATAAACACCCTGCTCATATTCTCGCTTCCAAATCCCTTCGGAGCCACTGTAATATCTACTTTATCCCCTGGAACAATATTAAAATGTATAACAGCAGGGGTGTTATCCTTAGTATTCTCCCTGTATATAGGGTCTTTTACAACGGATTTTCTAAGGTATCCTTCCACATAGCCCTGTCTTACACCTTCATTAATGGCATCAGTAATATCTCCACCTGTAAGATGCACTTCCTGTCCAACATTAATAAATACAACTGCCATACCTGTATCCTGGCATATAGGAATCATATCATCTCCCGCAATCTGAAGATTTTCCTTAAGCTGGCATAACACCTGCTTTCCAAGAGGAGATTCTTCTGAATCTACCGCCTGGTTAAACACTTTTTTCATATCATCTGTAAGGAAATGATTAGCTTCAATGCACATTTCTTTAATATTTTGTGTTATTGTGGCAACATCTATCTCTCTCATGTAACTACCGCACCTTTCGCCATTTATTTAGTAAGTCCTGCAAAATCAAGAAATCTAATAAGCTCCTCCTGCCAGAAATCCCATTCATGTCCCAGACCAACTATCTCATCATAAGTATAATTGTAATAGTCACTATGTTCAAGAAAATAATCTCTCACAATGTGATTCATTGAAAGCCATGGGTCCAGACTTCCACAGGCATGATATATAACAGGTGGAATTTCATTATTATCTATTAATTTATCAGCCAGATATGTAAGTCCGTAACTGTTTTTGTGTAAATCTCCATCACCATATAATCTGATTCTGTTTACAGATTTGGCTCCGCCGTCATTTGGAAAATCTGCATCCGCCTTATCTCCTGCTGAAAAAGCACCAACCTTGGAATAGTATTCAGGATATGTCAGTGCCGTATGCAAACATCCATATCCTCCATTAGAGAATCCCGATACATAGTTATTCTCTCTCTTTTTAGAAATGCAGTTAAACATTGTCCATATTGCTAATGGAAGTTCTTTTCCAACATAAGTTCCATATTTATTACCAATATTCATATCCACAAAGCATGATTCATGAACTGTTGGAAGCACTGCAGCAAAATGTCTTTCATTAACATAGTCTGTAAGTCTTACATGGTAAAGCCAGTCAACATGGTCACCGCTTCCACCGTGATACAGCCATACACATTTTAACTTCTCACCCTTATCTATTTTATCAGGTAAAACAACTGTCACATCCATATCATGTAATAAATTCATGGAAAAAAGGTTAACATTAATTACTGCCATAGCTCCCTCCTTTTGATATGTACTTAACAGTTCTTTCTATACATCTGTCCCAATACGTAAAATCATGACTTCCCTCTTCCTCGTACAGAACAGGCTTTAAACCTGCATCCTGGGCAGCTTTGTAGAAATCTCGTGTCATGTGTATCCGTGAATCAGACAGTCCACATTCCAATATAATTCCAGGAAAGTTATCCACATAATCCACAGATTTATCAACATTATTATCTATGGCACATGCAGGGTTTTCAACTATTTTTCCACTGTGATTTCCACATGCTTTTCCACATTCATTATCAATATTATTACCATATTTTTTATCAAGAAGGTCATATAAATCAAATCCATTATCTACCAGCTGCTGCCTGGTTCCAAAAGGTACATAAAGGTCCAGTCCCTGTGGATTGTCATATCTTTCAAGAACATTCAGCAGTCCAGAGTAGGAGAAAGCTGCTCTGTAAAGATCTGGTCTGTTTAATGCCGCATATATGGCACCATAACCTCCCATTGACATTCCTGCAATGAATCTGTTTTCCCTCGATACATCAAGGTTAAACCAGGTTTCACATTTTTCTGGAAGCTCTTTCGTTATAAAAGTATAGTAATTCTTGCCATTTACATTATCAACATAGAACTTATTATTACCTGATGGCATGAACACTGCAATATCCGTTTTATCAACGTAATCTGCAATTCTTGTCTTTAACAGCCAGCTGCTGTGATTACCACCTGCACCATGAAGCAGGTACAATGATTTGTAATTACCATGCCCCTGGGGTATGAGAGCATCCATCATCACGGGCATATTCAGGGCATCTGATTTAAAATTAATTGTAAGCCAGGCCATACATCCTCCTTCATCAATTTTTAATCTGAAAAGTTCCTGGAACCACGCAAATAACAGACTTTACGTATATACAATACATTCTGTCCCGTTATTTCCTTAAGTCCCAGGAAATCTTCTTAATAATCACCTAATATAATTATTTCAATTAATATCTGAGTCAGCATCCTCAACTGCCTCAACATCACTCACAACTTCTGCGTTATCTCCTGCAGTTTCCTTGCCATCCTCCACTGGTTCCTTACGAACCTTGGAAATAGTGGCAACCTTAACACCTTCATCAAGATTAATAAGCTTAACACCTGAGGTAATTCTTCCAAGAGTTGATATATCACTGCACTTTAACTGAATAATAATTCCCTCATCAGTAATAAGCATTACCTCTCTTGTATCATCAACAGCCTTAACTCCAATAACATTTCCTGTCTTTTCGTTAATCTTATAGCACTTAACTCCCTTGCCTCCTCGGTGTTGTCTGTCAAATTCGCTTACAACAGTTCTCTTTCCAAGACCATTCTCAGAAACAATCAGCAGTGAATCTCCCTGAACATCAAGCTGCATACCTACAACCTCATCCTCATCCAGAAGATTCATTCCAATAACACCCATGGCACTTCTACCTGTAGGTCTTACCTCTGTCTCTGGAAATCTTATACATTGACCAAGCTTGGTAACAAGAATTATATCTACCTTGCTGTCTGTAAGCTTAACCTCTATAAGCTCATCATCATCCCTTAAGTTAATTGCCTGAATTCCTGTCTTTCTGATATTGGCAAATTCATTAACAGGAGTTTTCTTCACAATTCCCTTCCTGGTAGCCATAAACAGGTTGTCCTTATCCTGAAGCTTTCTTACATCAATAGGAATAATAGCTGTAATATGCTCACCTGGCTGGAGCTGAAGGAGATTAATTATTGCTGTTCCCCTTGAAGTTCTTCCAGCTTCTGGAATCTCATAAGCTTTAAGCTTGTATGCTCTTCCTGTATTAGTAAAGAATGTGAGAACATGATGTGAGGTAGTCATAAATAAATCCTCAATATAATCATCTTCTATAGTCTGCATTCCCTTAATACCCTTACCACCACGGTTCTGGCTCTTAAAATTATCAGGAGTCATTCTCTTGATGTAACCAATATTAGTTCTTGCAATAACACATGGCTCATCAGGAATAAGATCCTCTGTAGACAAATCATATTCGTCATAACCGATAGCAGTTCTTCTGTCATCACCATACTTGTCCGCAATAACAGATATTTCCTTCTTGATAACTCCAAGAAGAAGCTTCTTATCACCAAGAATAGCCTTATATTCAGCAATCTTGGCAAGAAGTTCATTCAATTCATTCTCCAGCTTCTCTCTTTCCAGACCGGTAAGAGCTCTCAGACGCATCTCAACAATAGCGCTTGCCTGTGCTTCTGATAACTGAAATTCCTTGATTAAACCTTCCTTTGCAATACTAACATTGGCTGAATTCCTTATTATACTGATTACCCTGTCAATATTATCAAGGGCAATCATCAATCCCTCTAATATGTGGGCTCTTTCCTCTGCCTTGTTAAGATCATATTTAGTTCTTCTTGTAACAACCTCTTCCTGATGAAGAAGGTAGTACTGAAGCATCTCAATAAGGTTTAGAACCTTTGGCTGGTTGTCCACAAGAGCAAGCATTATTACGCCAAATGTATCCTGAAGCTGTGTATGCTTGTATAACTGGTTAAGAACAATATTAGGATTAACGTCCCTTCTTAATTCAATACAGATTCTCATACCCTGTCTGTCAGACTCATCTCTTAAATCTGTAATTCCATCAATTCTCTTATCTCTTGCCAGTTCAGCAATTTTCTCAATAAGCTTTGCTTTATTAACCATATATGGAAGCTCAGTAACAACAATTCTGTTCTTACCATTCTGCATAGGTTCAATATTAGAAACAGCTCTTACTCTTATCTTGGCTCTTCCTGTCCTGTAAGCTTCCTCAATAGCCAGCTTTCCAATAATTGTACCACCTGTTGGAAAATCAGGACCTTTAACAATATCAAGGATTTCATCTATAGATGTTTCCCTGTCCTCATTAATTCTGTTATCAATAATCTTTACAACTGCATCAATTACCTCTCTTAAATTATGAGGTGGAATATTAGTTGCCATACCAACAGCAATACCAGATGTACCATTAACAAGAAGATTAGGATATCTTGAAGGAAGTACTGTAGGCTCCTTCTCTGTCTCATCAAAGTTAGGTACGAAATCTACTGTATCCTTGTTAAGGTCAGCTGTCATTTCAAGGGAAATCTTACTTAATCTGGCCTCAGTATATCGCATGGCAGCTGCTCCATCTCCATCAATAGAGCCAAAATTACCATGACCGTCAACAAGAGGATATCTTGTATTGAAATCCTGAGCCAGCTTAACAAGAGCCTCATAGATTGAAGAGTCTCCGTGAGGATGATATTTACCCATTGTATCACCCACAATACGGGCACATTTTCTATGTGGCTTATCCGGTGTGTTGCTCAGCTCTATCATTGAATACAGAATTCTTCTCTGAACCGGCTTCAGACCATCTCTAACATCAGGAAGTGCTCTTGATGCAATAACACTCATGGCATAGTCAATATAGTAACTTTCCATGGTTTTTTGCATATCTACTTCATGAATCTGGTCAAAGATATGTTCATCCATTTATTTACCGCCTTTCATCAGCATGTAGCCGTATTTATATATCAAGATTCTTAACATATTTTGCATTAGCTTCTATAAACTCACGTCTAGGTTCAACCTTGTCACCCATAAGAGTTGAGAAAGTAACATCAATATCAGTAAGGTCATCATCATCCATGTTAACTCTCTTTAATATTCTCTTCTCAGGATCCATAGTTGTTTCCCACAGCTGTTCTGCATCCATCTCTCCAAGTCCTTTGTAACGCTGGACTTTATTATTCTGGTCTCTTCCAATCTGCTGCATAATATTATTAAGTTCTTCATCACTGTACGCATACCATACATTCTTATTCTTCTCTATCTTGTAGAGAGGAGGAGTAGCCAGATATACATGTCCCTGCTTAATAAGCTCCGGCATGAATCTGTAGAAAAATGTAAGAAGAAGTGTAGCAATATGTGCACCATCCACATCCGCATCAGTCATTATAATAATCTTGTTATATCTTAATTTGGTAATATCAAAATCTTCATGGATACCGGTACCAAAGGCTGTAATCATAGCCTTAATCTCTTCATTTCCAAGAATCCTGTCCAGTCTCGCCTTCTCAACATTAAGAATTTTACCACGAAGAGGCAGAATTGCCTGTGTTGCACGGCTTCGTGCAGTCTTTGCTGAACCACCCGCAGAATCTCCCTCAACTATATAGATTTCGCAGTTATCAGGGTTCTTATCAGAACAATCTGCCAGCTTTCCAGGTAAAGATGTACTTTCAAGAGCTGTCTTTCTTCTTGTAAGATCCCTTGCCTTTCTGGCAGCTTCTCTTGCTCTCTGGGCAAGAATTGATTTCTCACATATAGACTTGGCAACTACAGGATTCTGTTCAAGGAATATTTCAAGCTGTTCACTGACAATACTGTCAACTGCTCCTCTTGCTACTGTATTACCAAGCTTCTGCTTAGTCTGTCCTTCAAACTGTGGGTCTTCAATCTTAACACTGACAATTGCTGTGAGACCCTCTCTTATATCATCACCTGATAATGCCGAATCTGAATCCTTAATAATCTTATTTTTCTTGGCATAATCATTAAATGTCTTTGTTAGAGCATTTCTGAATCCTGTAAGATGTGTACCACCTTCAGGAGTCTTGATATTGTTAACAAATGCATCAACTGTTTCATTAAATCCATCATTATGCTGGAACGCTACTTCTACCTGAACATTATCCTTAACTCCCTCACAATATATAATCTCATCATAGAGAGGAGTTTTACTCTTGTTAAGATATTCAACAAATTCCTTAAGTCCTCCTTCATAGTGGAAGACTCTCTCCTGTTCAATACCTTCTCTTGTATCCTTAAGGATAATCTTAATTCCTTTGGTAAGGAATGCCATTTCCCTTAATCTGTGTTTCAACACATCAAATTCATACACCTGGGTTTCCTGGAATATTTCCTTATCAGGAAGAAATGTTACTGTGGTTCCAGTATCATTAACATCACAGTCACCTACAATCTTGAGATCATAACAGATTTTACCTCTCTCATATCTCTGATTATATATATGACCGTCTCTCTTAACATTTACTTCAAGCCATTCAGACAAAGCATTAACAACTGATGCACCTACACCATGAAGTCCGCCTGAAACCTTATATCCTCCGCCACCGAACTTTCCTCCGGCATGAAGAACTGTGTAAACAACCTCAACAGCAGGCCTTCCAGTCTTGTGATTGATATCTACAGGAACACCTCGTCCATTGTCAGTTACTGTAATTGAATTATCAGGATTAATTGTAACTGTAATTTCATTACAAAAACCTGCTAAAGCTTCATCAACAGCGTTATCAACAATCTCATATACAAGATGATGAAGTCCTCTTGATGATGTTGTACCTATGTACATACCTGGTCTTTTTCTGACTGCTTCCAGTCCTTCCAGAATCTGTATCTGGTCTCCGCCATACTGCTGTTCCACTTCTATTCCTCCTGTTTAATTAATTCTCACTTGTTACTGTACCATTAACAACCTTGAATACCTTATTTACAGATACTCTGTTATTAATGAATTCTTCCAGTCCCGTGCATGTGACAATAGTCTGTATATCGCCTATGCTGTCCAGAAGAAAATTCTGTCTGTTACTGTCTAGTTCTGATAAAACATCATCCAGCAAAAGAACTGGTGTATCATGGATTATCTGCTTAACAAGCTGGATTTCTGCAAGTTTAAGTGATAATGCAACTGTTCTTTGCTGACCCTGGGAACCATATTTTCTTACATCCCTTCCATTGACTAGAAATATAAGATCGTCCTTATGAGGTCCCACGTTAGTACATTTCATATTAATATCTCTGTTCCTTGATTCCTTAACTTTACTTTCAAGTTCAGTGCTTTCTACACAAGGATCATAGATTATCTCAAGTATTTCCACATTTCCAGTAAGTTTACTATGGATATCCTTAATTATTTCATTAATCTGCTTAATAAATATTTTTCTTCTCTCTATAATACTGCTTCCAAAATTATTAAGCTGCATATCCCATACATCAAGATTATAAAGACCTTCCCTGCTACTATTGTAATTAAGGTCTTTAAGAAGCTTATTTCTCTGGACTATAACCTTATTATAATTAACAAGATTGCTTAAATATATCTTATCAAGCTGGCTAAGCTCCATATCCATAAACCTTCTTCTCTCTGAAGGTCCATCCTTGATAATATCCAGATCCTCAGGTGAAAAGAATATAATATTGATTATTCCAAATAATTCAACGGCCCTTTGAATAGGAATTCCATTCACTGCAATTCCCTTATGCTTGTTTTTCTTAAGATGCATATCAATTCTGTAATTAGAGCCATTCTTAACCACAGCCACCTTAATATGAGCTTCATCTCTGTCAAACTCTATTATATCCTTATCCTTGCTTGATCTGTGAGATCTTGATGTAGCACACACATACAAAGCTTCTAAGATATTAGTCTTACCCTGGGCATTATCCCCGTAAATTATATTGACGTGATCGTCAAAGTTCATATTAAGATAATCATAATTTCTATAATTGCATAAATCTACGGATTTAATTACCACTTCAACACCTGCATAACTACCTGATTATTAGAATTTCCTGTCCTTTATAAGAGACTTTTTCACCGCCTGTAAGTTTCTTGCCTCTCTGGGTTTCAACCTGGCCATTAACCAGAACCTGGCCATCCTGTATTACAAGCTTGGCTTCAACTCCCGATTCAACAAGACCTGCAGCCTTAATAGCCTGTCCAAGTTTAATGAATTCATCTTCCTCTCTTATCTTTAATTCCTGCATAACAATCCTCATTTCTAGATAAATTGATGTAATATGTAACATCATAAATATATCTGCACAATCCTGCTTAAACTAAGCAGAGAAATTAACAGGTAATATAAGATAGATATAGTTTTCCTGACTGTCTCTTATAAAGCATGGAGCCTTAGGATTAACAAGATAAATATCAACAGATTCATCATCAATAACTCTTAATGCATCCATAAGGAACTTAGGATTAAATCCTATCATAATGTCCTTACCCTCTTTGTTAATATCTATATCTTCATTAGATGAGCCAATAGCTGATGTTACCTTAATCTCCATAGAACCATCAGTAATATTGATTATAATAGGTCTCTTATCTCCCTCTTTAATAAGAAGATTAGCTCTGTCAATGGAATCAAGGAATTCCTTCTTATTGACAGTAATCTTAGTTTCATAATCATTAGATAACATCTGGTTAATCTTGAAATATTCGCCTTCAATAAGTCTTGATACAACTATTGTCTGGTCAAATTCAAATAAAATATGGTTATTAGTGAAATATATGTTAACCATATTATCAGCTTCAGAAGATAAAATCTTACTGATTTCACTTAAAGTTTTTCCAGGAACAACAACTTTAACAGATTCATCAGCATTATCTATTTTTATATTTCTAATTGCAATTCTGTGGCCATCAAGACCTACAACCTTGAATATACCATCCTTAACTTCAAAAAGTTCTCCTGTCATCATCTTGTTATTGTCATTAGGAGCTGTTGAGAAAAGTGTCTGGTTAATTGTCTCCTTAAGAGTAAACTGTGATATAGCAATACTTTTCTCTTTAATAATAGCAGGAAGGTATGAGAAATCTTCTCCAGATTTACCTGATATATTAAACTTACTCTTTTCACATGTAATCACAGCTGTATAATTACTATCTGTTTCAATAGTAATATCATTATCTGGAAGTTTTCTTACAATCTCTGAAAAAAGCTTTGCATCAATAGCAATCTTACCCTTTTCTACAATCTCACCCTCTACGATTGTCTCAATTCCAAGTTCCATATCATTAGAGGTAAACTTAATCTTGTTAGTTGTGGCATCAATAAGGATACATTCAAGAATTGTCATTGTTGTCCTTGTTGGAACTGCCTTCATAACAATACCAACTGCCTTAGATAAATTGCTTTTTGTAAATACTAATTTCATGATGTGTATAACTCCTTTCAAATTTTATTCAT
>SAMEA3663175__coassemble_490_pt1 | contig 10652 bp, 11 predicted proteins | sample SAMEA3663175__metabat2_high_PE_014 | metagenome-assembled genome bin SAMEA3663175 (sample SAMEA3663175) | pig gut metagenome | biome: pig gut; feature: pig-associated habitat; material: faeces | place: Denmark | collected 2012 | reverse complement strand
CTTCGCCACCAATGGGGCAACTGTCCGAAGCCCGAAGGGCTGAGTTTTGACCCATTGGTGAAATAAGCGAGTGTAATTCGACATACATCAGCGCTGATGATTCTCTTCGTAGTTCCGATTTTTATTTGTAAGTCCAGCCAGCACAGTTTTACAGCCATATCAGGGCTTTCCGGAGCTCGGCACACTTTAATTCAGTCTATAAATTCTGGGGATTAAACCACCACATTCTTTGCTTCACCATTGACAAATGACCTGATATTCTCATACACAATATCCATAAGCCTGGTTCTCGCTTCATATGTAGCCCAGGCAATATGTGGTGTGATAATAAGTTTATTGCTGTCTATAATCCCCAGCAGCGGATTATCTTTTGCAATTGGCTCAGTTTCCACCACATCAAGGGCTGCTGCCGCAATTATATTCTCCTTCAGCGCCCTTGCCAGGTCTGCATCATTAACAACCGGTCCCCGTCCAAGATTAAGAAGAACCGCCTCCCTCTTCATCTTACATATATTCTCATAATTAAACAGATTCTTTGTCTTATCATTAAGTGGAGCATGAATAGAAATGATGTCCGATTTGTTCAATAATTCATCCAGTGTCACGCACTCATATGGTACATCCTGTCTGTGTCCACTGGCAGAATAATACAAAACTTTACAGTCAAAATCCTGTGCAATCTTAGCCACACCTCTTCCAATATTTCCAAGTCCTACTATTCCCCATGTCTTTCCACTTAATTCATTAAACACAGGTGTCAGATGAGTAAAGCATACTGATTTGGCATATTCACCACTCTTAACATAATCATCATATGCCCTCATCTTCTCATACACATAGAACAATAGTGCAAATGTATGCTGGATAACTGACTGAGTAGAATACCCTGCCACATTTGAAACCCTGATACCATGTTCCTTTGCATATCCGGTATCAATATTGTTATATCCAGTAGCAGCCTCTGCAACCATCTTAATATCTGCTCCTGCTTCAAATACATCCTTATCAATTACAACTTTATTAGTGATAATTACATCTGGCTTATGCTCCCTCACTCTTGCCACAGCCTCTTCATGAGTGCTGTTACTATATGTAACCACCTCACCAAAATCTTTGAATTTTTCCAGAGAAATATCCTCTCCAAATGTAACAGTATCAAGCATCAAAATCTTCATATTAATCTCCAATAATTCAATCTTTTGTATGGATTATATCATTACCTGCCTCAATATTAAAGCCATCAAATTACATTCCACACACTCTTCTCCTGTAATTGTTATTCTTTGAAACATTTTGTTTAAGCTGCGCTGTGGCTGTGACAGACCTTCTGGTCTTAATCAGCACGCTGTGATAGAATACAACTGGCGTATATATGCAAGTATCTGGAACATTTAGTCGAAATCTTAGTGCTGCGGTGTGTGGGAATTACACTTCGCCACCAATGGGGCAACTGTTTGAAGCCCGAAGGGCTGAGTTTTGACCCATTGGTGAAATAAGCGAGTGTAATTCACATACACCGCAACACTTAGATTCTCGACGAGTTCCAGATACTTGCATATATACGCCAATTGTATTCTGCAACAGCGTGCTGATTAAGGCCAGAAGGTCTGTCACAGCCACAGCCGCATCTTAACTAAATTGGTTCAAAGATTAACAATTACAGTCTCTTACGAAGTTCCTCTCCTTCAGCCTCAAATCCAGGCTTGCGCAAACATATTATGCTTGTAGCTTTCAACACCTGGCTGGTTAAATGGATTAACGCCAAGAATATATCCTGAAAGTCCACATGCAAACTCAAAGAAATAGAATAATTCTCCGAGATAGAACGCATTCTGCTCTGGAATATCAACTCTTAAGTTAGGTGTGTTACCATCTGTATGAGCAAGAATTGTTCCGTTCATGGCACATTTGTTTACAAAATCAACTGATTTTCCAGCAAGATAATTAAGTCCATCCAGATCCTCATCCTCTGCCTCAATAGTAATCTCTCTTGAAGGCTTCTCCACATTAAGAACAGTCTCAAACATAATTCTTGAGCCATCCTGGATGAACTGATCCATTGAGTGGAGGTCTGTTGTAAGGTCAACACTGGCTGGGAATAATCCCTTGTTATCCTTGCCCTCTGACTCTCCCATAAGCTGCTTCCACCATTCCAGTGTATAGTGAAGGCTTGGCTCATAGTCACAGAGAATCTCCACTGATTTGCCCTTCCTTAATAAGATATTTCTCATAGCTGCATACTGCATAGAATCATTATTCTCAAAATCATTCTCAATGCATCTCTTTCTTGCTGAAGCTGCACCCGACATAAGCTCATCAATATCAACACCGCTTACTGCTATAGGAAGAAGACCTACTGCTGTAAGAACTGAAAAACGTCCTCCAACATCATCAGGTACTACGAATTCCTCATAACCTTCTGCATCAGCCAGCTTCTTTAAAGCACCCTTTGCCTTATCAGTAGTAGCATATATTCTCTTAGCAGCTCCCTCCTTGCCATACTTCTTCTCAAGCATCTTCTTAAACACACGGAAAGCAATAGCTGGCTCTGTAGTTGTACCAGACTTAGAGATAATGTTAACCGAAAAATCCCTGTCTCCGATAGTATCAACAAGACCTGCAAGATATGTAGAACTGATGCTGTTACCAACAAAATAAATCTCTGGTGATTTACGAATCTCTTTGTCTACTGAATTAAAGAAATTATGTCCTAAAAATTCAATAGCTGCCCTTGCACCAAGATATGAGCCTCCGATACCAATAACAACAAGTACCTCTGAGTCAGAACGAATCTTGTCAGCGGCTTTTTTAATCCTTGCAAACTCGTCCTTGTCATAATCAACCGGGAGATCTATCCATCCAAGGTAATCATTACCTGCTCCCTGTTTTGACAATAACAGCTGTCTTGCGCTCTCAGTAATCGCCTTCATAGATTCCAGCTCATGCTCATGCACATATCCAATAGCCTTTGAATAGTCAAATTTAACCTGTCCCATGTTGTTTCTCCTTTACGATAATTATTTAACATTATTATACGTCTCTACCCAGTATTTTTCAAGATTTCTTCAAACTGTTTATTCATTTTCTGAAACTCAATAGCAGCCGTTCCCTTAAGCCTGTTATTTTTTCTGAATATACCAGTTATTCTGGCAATCACGTTAACAGGCTCTCTGCCAGCCAGGTCAATTCTCTCTAAATCCAGTGAAAACACACAGCATTTGCCGATCTCATTAATCCTCGCCTCAAGTTCCCTGGTACATCCAAACATAACTGCTATTATATCAAGCCTTATCCACAATATCCTGTAACTGTTAAGAAATCTTTCCACAAATCCACGTATATCTTCTATCTCTACGCCCATCATGCGAATTTCCCTGTATTTTCTCACAAGGCTGTAGCCAAGGCATGTCCTGAATCTTATAACCTGACTGCACTTGCTTCTTAGAGTGCCTTGTCCATCGTCTCCCAGTCGCCTGTCCGCAAAAATCCGGTCTCCGGAAATAATTGCTCTTGCCCTTACATCAAAAGCTGCTTTTCTTAAATATCTTTTAAAACTGACTCTTATAATAATCCACAAAATCAACAGTATCACGCTAATCCCCCTGTTCTGCAAGAATCCGTATGAACATTATTATATCTTGTCCCACATAATTCTTCCACAGAATTCGTTCAACAAAAAATGCGGAAAAGTGCCTGTTTACGACACTTTTCCGCATTTAATACAAGGAATCTACATGATACATTAGTAGAAATACTTAAACTTATTTCCAGAATACACTAAATATTAGCAGCCAGCTCCTTAATAAGCTTTACTCCATTTTCAATAGCCTGTTTCTCAAATGTAGGATAATCCACTGAAGCACTGTCATCTGCCTTGTCTGATATCGCCCTCAGTATTACAAATGGAACCTTGTTGAGGTACGCTGTCTGTGCAATTGCAGCCCCCTCCATCTCAGTACAGAAGCCCTGGAAATTAGCAATAATCCTTTTCTTTACTCCCTTGTCAGATATAAACTGGTCACCGCTTACCACTCTTCCTACGTGAGTTCCAACCTCTGGAATTACACGTTTACAAGCCTCCTGTGCCAGCTGGATAAGGCGTTCATCTGCAGGAAATGCCAGTGTATCCATTCTTGGAACCTGTCCCACTGGATATCCGAAACTTGTGGCATCCATATCATGATGAAGCACATCACTGGAGATAACTATATCCCCGATATCAATGGCAGCATTCAGAGAACCTGCAATCCCTGTATTAATAACGCAGTCCACATTAAAATCATCCACAAGAATCTGTGTACATATTCCAGCATTTACCTTGCCAATACCACTTACAACAATAACTGCATCCTTTCCTGACAGCTTTCCTGCCTTAAATGTCATGGAAGCCTTTGTCTCTTCCCTTGTCACCTCCATAGCGGCAACAATCTGCTCCACCTCTTCTTCCATCGCACCAATAATTCCTATCATATTTACCTCTTTTCTGATTCTGTCTGCTAATCTGTTATCCATGCATCCGCATTTTAAATCCGCTATCCTAAACAGGATAATTAAAAATACATATCCTTACACTCATAACTGATTTTACGAAAAAATATTTCCAAATGCAACTGTATTTGTAATACTGCTGCAAACGTGATATACTTGTTGGACGAATAAAAACTTATGGAGGAATATTGATTATGAGATTTCAGACACGTGGTGTATGTTCAAGCGCAATTGACTTTGATGTAGTTGATAATAAAGTGACTAATGTCAGATTTCAGGGAGGATGCTCAGGTAATACCCAGGGTGTTGCTGCCCTTGTAGAGGGAATGAATATTGATGAAGCAATTAAGCGTATGAAGGGTATCAAATGCGGATTCAAGCCAACCTCATGCCCTGATCAGCTGGCAGCTGCCTTAGAACAGTACAAGGCAAACAACTGATAATGGGCAAATACCGCATTACAAGATTCAAACGTGCATATATTGAAATAACAAGTTCATGTAATCTGCACTGTTCATTTTGCCAGGAGACCTTAAGACCTCCTCATTTTATGTCCTATGAAGAATTCAGGCATGTAATCCAGGAGATTAAACCTTACACAGGCTTCATATATCTTCATGTCAAGGGAGAGCCTTTGCTGCACCCGGAACTTGAGAAGATTCTTCTGCTTTGCAGACAGGAGGATATTCAGGTAAATATAACAACTAATGGTACACTGCTTCTGAAGCAGCTTCCTATACTGTTAAAATATCCTGTACATCAGATTAATGTATCTCTTCACAGCGCAGATGACAATGACTGTATCAATATGGACACTTACTATAAAGGTGTATTCAAAGCATGTCAGGAACTGCTTGATAATACGGATACAGAGATTTCCTTAAGGCTGTGGACCACAACCAATGCCCAGGGACTGTTCGGAAAACGAAATCTGGATATCAAACCACATTTGCATATTAATGTACAGTCTCCCTTCCAATGGCCTGACCCGGATAATGATTACTATGAACCCCGGGGATTCTGCATGGGCTTAAGAACCCACATAGCGGTGCTGTGTGACGGAACAGTGGTTCCATGCTGTCTGGACGGCAATGGCAATATCAGTCTGGGAAATATATTTATCAGTCCTATGGAGGATATTCTAAACAGCCAGAGAGCTGTAGATTTCTATAATGGATTTAACAGCCACATGGCTGTGGAGGAACTTTGCAGACACTGCAGTTTCAAAGAAAGATTTGACAAGAACTGGAAACAGTGACATATATTCCGTTGCATAGCAACTAACGCAAAATATGTGTGCAGAATGGAGATTCTATGAAAAAAATCATAATGACCGGAGGTGGTACAGCTGGCCACGTAACTCCTAATATAGCTTTAATGCCGGGACTGAAGGATGCCGGATATGACATTTCCTATATCGGCTCCTATACAGGGATTGAAAAACAGCTTATAGAAGAAAAGGGGATTCCTTATTACGGCATTTCTTCAGGAAAATTGCGCCGTTACAAGAGTTTAAAGAATTTGAGTGACCCTTTCAGAGTTATTAAGGGATATTTCCAGGCAAGAAAATTAATGAAGAAATTAAAGCCTGATATTGTATTTTCTAAAGGAGGATTCGTGTCAGTTCCTGTTGTATTAGCAGCTTCCCACAAGAGAATCCCTGTTATAATCCATGAATCTGACATGACCCCGGGTCTTGCAAACAAGATTGCCATGAGAGGTGCTGACAAGATATGCTGCAACTTTCCTGAGACACTAAAGTATCTTCCTGAGAAGAAAGCTGTTCTTACCGGTTCGCCTATTAGAAAGGAACTGCTGTCCGGTAACAGGCTGAACGCCTGCAAGCTCTGCGGCTTTAATACACTTAAGCCTGTAATCCTGGTAGTTGGGGGAAGTACTGGCGCTGTTAAGGTCAATGAAGCTGTAAGGAGCATTCTTCCAGCTCTCCTTGAGGATTACCAGATTGTCCATCTCTGCGGAAAGGGAAAGACTGACCCTGCACTTAACAACACTCCGGGATATGTGCAGTTTGAATACATTAACCAGGAAATGAGAGATTTATTTGCCCTTGCTGACATAGTTATATCAAGAGCAGGAGCTAACGCAATCTGTGAGCTGTTAGCCCTGCATAAGCCAAATCTTCTCATTCCGCTGTCTGCCAATGCAAGCCGCGGCGACCAGATTCTGAATGCCAGATCATTCAAAGAGCACGGCTACTCTATGGTTATGGAAGAGGAAGAAATCACTCCAGAGAAGCTTCTTTGTGCAGTAAATGAGCTGTACAATAACCGGGAAACATATATCAGGACCATGGAGAAAAGCCCACAGAGCAATGCAGTAGAGACTATAATTGAACTTATTAAGAAAACTTCAAAGTAAATTTTAACATTTATATTTTCATTAAGATAATTTTATAAAAACAGAAAATTATGTAATATAGGAGAAGTTGCGTAGTGGCAGCTTCTCCTATTATATTAATCTGCTTTAATTCAGAACACTTCTCCTACAGATAAGAATCCTCTCCGATTTCTGCCCCTTATAAAAAAATATGTTGACAAATATATCGGCTGATGATATATTTATCCTACGATATATCGTATCTCGATACATCATCATTAGATATATTGACATATTATATATTTCATAACCACTGATTCACTTATATTTCAGTAGTTTAGAAAGGAGATACCATGCCATCTACAGAAACTCCCTTAACAGAAGCATTTTTTTACATATTGCTGGCATTAAGGAAACCAAATCACGGATATGGGATTATCCAGGAAGTTGAAGAATTAACTAATGGAAGAGTCCAATTAGGCGCCGGCACCTTGTATGGCGCTCTCCAGTCACTGGAAAAGCGTGGCTGGATTGAGCTGTACAGCGAGGATGATTCTTCAAGAAAGAAAAAAGAATACATAATAACGCCCTTGGGAAGAAAAGCATTTGAAAAAGAGCTGGAACGATTAAAAGAACTTGTGAATAACAGTATATTAATGGAGGATACTGCAAATGATAAAATTTAAATTATATTTTGACAAAGATAAAGAAACACAATGGCTCAACGAAATGTCACAGAAAGGATGGGCAATGACTGGCTTTTTTGCAGGATTCTACAGATTTGAGCCCTGTGAAAAAGGAAAATATACATACCAGATTGATTTTGGAAATGAATTCTTCTCTGTATCTGATGACTACAGGGAATTCATGTCCGATTCTGACATAGAGATTATTCAGAGCTGGGGATTCTGGGTATTCCTGCGCAAGCTGTCATCTGAAGGAGAATTCCAGTTATATACTGATGTTGATTCCCAGATTGAACATTATAAGAAGATTCGGAATATGTTCAAGGCAGTAACAGTTATTGAACTTATATGTTTGTTTATTGAATTATTCTCAGCTTCCATGACAAACAGCCCATTGCTATGGAGTTTTGTCTTCCTTATCCTGGCAATAATAATAGCATTCTTCAATATAACAAATCGGACAAATGATATTATTCATGAATTGACTGAACGAAAAACAGGCATTGAAGAACCTAGAAGTAGGAGCATATCTATATTCCTTATCTTAGGTCTTCTGCTTAACAGCTGCGTTTTGATGATGAAGGATTCTATACCTTCATACATCGTCTGTCCTTTGCAGTTAATTGTAATTGTATTAATGCTGGTAGGAGTATACCAGACAGCCAGAAAGAGAAGGTAATTAATTACCTCTCTTTCTCCCTGCGCTTTACCTCACGCCACATTTCCAGACCTTCTTCTGGCGTTTCAGGTCGTTTCATGTCACCAAATACATGAGGGTGCCGGCGTATCATCTTGTCTGACACCATCTGCACAATATCCTGAAATGTGAATTCACCATTCTCTGCTCCAATCTGTGCATGCATCACAACCTGGAGCAGAATGTCTCCCAACTCCTCACACAGATTCTCCTTATCATTGTTGTCAATGGCAGCAAGAACTTCTTCTGTCTCATCTGTAAGACATTTCTTTAACGATTCATGTGTCTGTGCCCGGTCCCATGGACAACCCTCTTCACTCCTTAATATCTTTATGATTTCAAGGAACTCATTGATATCGTGAGGGGCACCCTCGGTATATATTTTCCCATTATATTCTTTTGGCATAATTAACATCTCCTGTATTTTTTCTATATCAAAAGGTACTGTTACATAGTATTTTATCATTTCTCAAATTAATATGATACATGAAAAAGAAATAGCACCCCACTGTCCAAAAGTCTGGTGCTATAACTCATATTTATCATGAACTTCCAGAATCACCGGAATTCCGCCAGCCTCAAGCCTTCACTTATCTCTGAACATCAAAAGATGAATTGTTCATAAGTCTCTTAATCTGGTCAACACTTGTTATATTAGTATCACCCTTGATTGCATGCTTCATAACAGATGATGCTACTGCAAAGTTAACTGTATCCTGAGGAGACATATCATTCTCCATAAGGGCATATATAAGACCTGAGGAGAATGCGTCTCCGCCACCAACACGGTCAACAATGTCAAAATCAATAGTCTTGCTCTCATAAGTCTTGCCATCTGTGTAAAAGAAGGCCTTAAGAGAATTATTGCTTCCTGAATGAACATATCTTACCGTTCTTGCAATAGCTTTCATATGATACTGCTCATCAATTGCCTTGAATACCCTGTCCATATCCTCAAATGAAGGATCCATTGTAAGTCCGTCCTTAACATCAGTTCCGTCAGGATTATATACATGAATTGGCTCAATACCAATAAGCACATCAACACATGGTAGATACTTGCTGAGAACATCCCTTGCTGTTGAGAATGACCACAATGTACTTCTGAAGTTAGGGTCAAAGCTTACTGTAAGTCCAAGATTCTTGGCTGCCTTAAGAACTCTGTCCATCATTCTTCTACAGCTGTAGGAAAGGGCTGGTGTAATACCACTTACATGAAGCCAGTCGTAATCCTTTAAAATCTCTTCAAAATCAATCACTCTATAATCATATTCCGCAAATGCAGAACCGGCTCTGTCATAGATAACTGTAGAAGGTCTTACAGATACACCCTCTTCCAGATAGTAGATACCCATTCGTCCGTCTGATTTGATAATATGCTTTGTGTGTACATCATTCGCCTTAAGATAGTTGATTGCTGATTTACCGATATCCGTATTAGGCAACACAGTAAAAAATGAACTGTCCACACCAAGATTTGCCAGTGAAACAGCAACATTTGCCTCCGCTCCACCATAGTGAACAACATAATTATTAGTTGAAACAATCTTCTCATAATTAGGAGGAGATAATCTTAACATTAATTCGCCCATTGCAATAAATTTCATATCTTTATAGCCCTTTCTGGTTTATGTATACTTGATTACTATAATATTCTTTAACTATTTTATAATACAACGTACCTGCATAAAATGCAAATTGTATTTCCCTTTATCCCGTTTCCCGCTTACATTCCACCCATAGAAGCGTATTGTCATTTAACTCCAGATATGGTAAAGTTTCAGATATAGACAGGTTGTACAGGTGATAAATGAGGGGGAATATGAATATGAATTTTTCTGAACAGATTATACGTGAATATAGAAAAAATGCAGATATGCGGCTTGCATTCGTGTGCCGGCTGATGATTGGATTTATGTTATTAGTTGCTTTACTGAACATTACCGGTGTATTTACAATTGCACCTCTGCCATTATATTTAACTACTGTCATATCCGTTTTTAATTTCATATTGCCTACTCTCTTCTATAACATTTTAAAGATACACTCTACAAAAATAAGATATTTTATTCTTGCAATTGTGGTTATCCAGTCAGGTCTGCAATATGCGGCTCTTTCCTATCACACTATAATTATGTTAGTTTTTCCACTTATTATGGCATGTCTGTATAATGAAAAGAAGTATGTTATATATACTGCTATTCTCACCATGCCCATGATTGTAATATCACATCTGGCAGCATTTTATTTAAAGATTGTACCTGATGAACCATTAATAACATTAAAGGGAACCATTCTATATGGTATCGTGCCAAGAACCATAGAGATATTTGCTGTGGTAATCTTATGTTATACCATATCAGACAGAATAGAAAATCATTGGTATTATGTCGTAACAAGATCTAAAATAGATGAAGATGAAGTACCGATGATTGATTATATTT
>SAMEA3663175__coassemble_480_pt1 | contig 10708 bp, 6 predicted proteins | sample SAMEA3663175__metabat2_high_PE_014 | metagenome-assembled genome bin SAMEA3663175 (sample SAMEA3663175) | pig gut metagenome | biome: pig gut; feature: pig-associated habitat; material: faeces | place: Denmark | collected 2012 | reverse complement strand
CAGACAGGGGATTATATACATACCTATTTTGCTTACTATTAGTGCTGTAAACAATACTCCGACTAATCTGGCAATGACACAGCCTTTGACGGACTATTGTGCAGTTGTTCTGGCGTTTGTACTGTTTATGGTTGCACACCATAAATATTTTAAGAAAAAACTTGAAAATCAGACAGCCTGAACCTATATCTTTATACTTTTTTTAGACATTTGTAATATTATAACTCTTTATATTTCTTTGAAAAAATGTTAATATTTGAGAACTTGAGCAGAGATCTGGCTCGCAATTCCTTGGACGCAAAAGCGTCTGCGGAACAGGGAATAGAATGAAAAAGGAGAGATTGCACATGTCTAGAATATTCAAGAATCTTGTGCCATACTGGAAATCCTGTGTAGTAATTATATTGCTGCTATTTTTGCAGGCATATTGTGACCTGTCTTTACCAGCATACACTTCAGATATTATTGATACAGGAATCCAGAATGGCGGTGTGCTCCATGTGTGTCCAGAAGCAATTACAGCAAAGGAATTTGAGAATGCTATGCTTTTGATGACGGACTCTGAAAAAGAAACATGGAGGTCTATATATCAACAGGATGGTGATATCTATACTTTGAAGGAAAAGAGTAATAAAAAACTTTCAGAGTATGATGAAATCTTTCAGCTTCCACTTATTATTATTAGCCAGATGAGTGAAGAGGATCTTAACCAGATGGCAGCTGCTGTTTCTATGGGAATGATGTCTCAGTCTGCCATAGATGAAATCAGAAGCCAGGCATCTGAAAAGATTGATGAAGTGGGAAGTACTCTTGTAAAATCCATGGGAATTTCATATGCAAAGAAGCAGGATGCTGCAGCAGGACTTGATATGGATTCAATCCAGACGAGGTATCTGTGGGTATCTGGCGGTAAGATGATTGTTATGGCACTTCTTATGGCACTGACTACAATTCTTGTAGGACTCGTTGCTTCACGTGTTGCTGCTGGAGTGGGACGTGATCTTCGTAAGAGTATATACACAAAGGTATTGGGCTTTTCCAATGCAGAGATGGATAAGTTTTCTACAGCATCCCTTATAACAAGAACAACTAATGATATACAACAGATACAGATGGTTACAGTCATGCTTTTAAGAATTGTGGCTTATGCACCTATTATTGGTGTAGGCGGAGTTATCAGAGTGTATAAGACCGGTGCAGGAATGGGATGGATTATTGCTCTGGCATTAGTGGTTATAATTGGATTTGTTGGACTTCTTATGGCTGTTGCTATGCCTAAATTCAAGGCAATGCAGAAACTGGTTGATAATGTGAACCTTGTATCAAGGGAAATTCTTACTGGTATTTCTGTTATCCGTGCTTTTGGACGTGAGAAGAAGGAAGAAGAGAGATTCGACAAAGCCAACAAAGAGTTAACGGGAACTATGCTGTTTACTAACAGGGTTATGACATTTATGATGCCTGTAATGACATTTATCATGTATGGTATCAATATTCTTATTATCTGGGTTTCAGCCCATAAGATTGATGAAGGTACACTTCAGGTTGGTGCAATGACAGCATTTATAACTTACTCTATGCAGATTGTAATGTCATTTCTTATGATTACAATGATGTCAATCATGCTCCCAAGAGCAGGTGTGGCTGCAAACAGAATTCAGGAAGTCCTTAATGAAGAAAGCTCCATAAAAGATCCTTCTAATCCGAAAGCGATAGGAGAGTGTAAAGGCGTTGTAAGGTTTAACCATGTACATTTCAAATATAATAATGCAGATGCGGATGTTCTTGATGATATTGATTTCGTGGCTGAGCCGGGCCAGACTACAGCTATTGTGGGAAGCACCGGATGTGGCAAGTCTACACTTGTAAATCTTGTTCCAAGACTTTATGACGTTACAGAAGGTTCAATAGAGGTAGACGGAGTAGATATCAGGGAACTTTCAATGTCTGATTTAAGGAAGCAGATAGGATATGTTCCTCAGAAGGGAGTGTTGTTTTCAGGAACAATAGCCAGCAACTTAAAATTTGGACGTGAAGATGCGACTGATAATGATATTGAAGAAGCTGCCCGGATTGCCCAGGCAACAGAATTTATTGAAGAAAAGCGTGAGAAGTATAACAGTCATATTGCCCAGGGCGGTACAAATGTTTCAGGTGGCCAGAAGCAGAGACTTTCAATAGCAAGGGCTATTGCGAAGAATCCAAAGATTTATATATTTGATGATAGTTTTTCTGCGTTGGATTTAAAGACTGATGCAGCATTAAGAAAGGCATTGGCATCTAAGGTTTCCGAAGCTACAGTTATTATTGTGGCACAGAGAATCAGCACAGTTATGAATGCTGACCAGATTATAGTAATGGAAGAAGGACACATTGCAGGAAAGGGGACTCACGAGGAACTTATGAGGGACTGCGATGTTTACAGACAGATTGCTAAATCTCAGCTGTCAGCTAAAGAATTGGGAGAGGAGGTCTAGATTAGTTATGGAAGAACGTAAAATGACACATAAGCCTCCTGTTGGAAGGGGCCCGGGACATGGCGGACCTGGTATGCCTGCTGAGAAAGCAAAGGATTTCAAGGGCTCAATAAGTAAGCTTATGGCATACATTGGGAAATATAAGATTGCGGTATTTGCTGTTATGATATTTGCAGCAATATCCACCATATTTAATGTAATAGGACCGAAGATTCTCGGAAAGGCCACAACCTCACTGTCAGAAGGATTAATGAATAAAATTAATGGAACTGGCGGCATGGATTTTGGTTACATTGGTAAAATACTTATAATTGTACTTATCTTCTATGTTATAAGCATTTTATTTAATTTCTGTCAGGGCTGGATTATGACAGGAGTAACCCAGAAGGTCTGCTACAGGCTTAGAAGAGAGATAACAGAGAAAATCAACAGAATGCCTCTCAAGTATTTTGAGAGCAGAACCTATGGAGAGGTTCTGTCAAGAATTACTAATGATGTGGACACTTTAGGACAGGGACTTAACCAGAGTATAACAACTATTATTACTTCATTTGCAACACTTGTTGGTGTATTTATAATGATGTTAAGCATATCACCTCTTATGACTCTGATTGCCCTTGTTATTCTGCCTGTTTCAGCATTTCTTGTTTCATTTGTGGTAAAGAAATCACAGAAGTTTTTTGTTACACAGCAGGAGTACTTAGGACATATTAATGGACAGGTGGAAGAGACATATGGTGGACATCTGGTAGTAAAATCTTTTGATAAAGAAAAGGACCTTATTAAGCAGTTCAATGAAACTAATGATGTTCTGTACAAATCAGCATGGAAATCCCAGTTTTTCTCAGGTATGATGCAGCCTGTAATGATGTTTGTAGGAAATCTGGGGTATGTATCGGTGGCAATTTCAGGAGGATTCCTTGCTATCAGTGGAAGAATCACCATTGGTGATATACAGGCATTTATACAGTATGTTAAGAACTTTACACAGCCTATAACACAGATTGCCCAGGTAATTAACCAGGTTCAGTCAATGGCGGCTGCATCAGAGAGAGTATTTGAATTACTGAATGAGGAAGAAGAGGACCAGGTTGTAAAGAATCCTGTTAGCACAGATGGAATTAAAGGTGCGGTAGAATTCTCTCATGTCAGGTTTGGATATAAGAAAGAGCAGCCGGTTATTAGGGATTTTTCAGCCAATGTTCTTCCTGGACAGAAGGTGGCTATTGTAGGCCCTACAGGTGCCGGAAAAACTACTATGGTAAAACTTCTTATGCGTTTTTATGATGTGGATGATGGTGCAATTCTTCTTGATGGACACAACATTAAGGACTTTAACCGTAGAGAGTTAAGAGATGCATTTGGAATGGTCCTTCAGGATACATGGCTTTTCAAAGATACTATTATGGAGAATATAAGATATGGACGTCTGGATGCTACAGATGAAGAAGTAATAGCGGCTGCAAAGGCTGCCTATGCAGACCACTTTATTACTACCCTTCCAGGTGGCTATAATATGGAACTGAATGAGGATGCAAGCAATGTATCACAGGGTCAGAAACAGCTTCTTACAATTGCCAGAGCAATACTTGCCAACAATCCAGTACTTATCCTTGATGAGGCAACTTCGTCAATTGATACAAGAACAGAGCAGCGGATTCAGAAGGCTATGGATAACCTTATGAAGGGTAGAACGAGTTTTATCATAGCCCATAGACTTTCAACCATCAAGGATGCAGATATGATTCTTGTTATGAAGGATGGAGATATTGTTGAGCAGGGAACACATGACCAGCTCCTTGAAAAGGGTGGTTTCTATGCTGACCTGTACAATTCGCAGTTTGAAAATGCCTGATTATATTCCCTGATAATCAAGGAATTCCTTTGCCAGCTGTGACAATTCACGGCCTTTAAGGGTTATGAATGAGCGTTTTGTGTTGAATCTGTCCTTTTCTATAGACAGAACTTTCATATCCATACGCTGCTGATAATCTTTTTTGCCAAAAGGAACGATGGCAACATAATTATAATTGGAAGCCCATTCAATGGCTGTATGACGGATTGAAGTTATACACCGGATGTCGGCTTCCTTTTTTATATCCTTAAATGCATTCTGTATATTCTCAACACATCCAGTGGGTACTGCAAGGGAATATCCTTCCAGGTCTTCAATTGATATTACGGTGCGTCCTGCCAGAGGATGATTCCTGGATACAACGGCCATAAGGTATTCTGTTTCATATGGGTAAATATCAAAATCGTCCATATTCTTTACCTTTGATCTTATGAGACCAATTTCAGAAAGTCCCATACGCACATTATCAGCAACATCCTCAGATAATACCTCATATATGTTATAGTTTACTTTAGGGTGGTCTTCCACAAATTTGTCAAAAAGCTCTCTCATAAGAGAATCAGGATTGCTTGGGGGAAGGGATATGCTGAGAGTTCCAGTAAGTCCGCTTATATAGTCGTTGATTTCTTTTTTGGCGGAATCTTCCATTGATACTATGATTTTTGCCTTCTGATAAAATATCTCTCCGGCAGCAGTCAGCGTGACGGCTCTTGAACCCCTGTTTAAAAGTCTGGTTCCCATGTTCTTTTCCAGATTCTTTAGCTGGTTTGATAGGGCTGGCTGTGCAACCATAAGCTTTTGTGAAGCAGCAAGAATATTGCCGCACTCAACTATAGCAATAAAATTTCTGTATGTATCTGTAGTCATAAGTTCTCCAATCCTGACATATAATAAAAATGTTATATCTTATATCATAAATTGATATTTAAATTATATGTCATCCCCTAATATAATGCAACATAGAAAGCAGTAAGGTTATATTTACACATTTTTTATTTTATTATATAATATAATGAGACTATGTTTTCATGGGGGACTGTGAATTTTACCCATGAAACTCTGGGAGAAGGGGCATGTGCTCATGTTAAAGAATAATGGCTTTTATCTTCGGGAAGTGGCTGGAATGTCATGGCTGATAATGAGAGGGGGTTATCCCGCCTGTCAGGATGACAGTAATGTAGATGAATTGAAGAATGGGGAGTACGTAAGACCTGTGAGGCTTAATTCAACAGGGGCGTACATATGGAAACAACTGGACGAGAAAAAAGAAAAAGAAGAAATTGCATGTAATATGGTTAAGGATTTCGGAATATCTTATAATCAGGCACTTACAGATGTGGACGTTTTTTTAAATGGGTTAATAAGTAATAATATCATGAGGAGTTAGTAATGAAAGCGCTTATTATAGGGGGATATAATAAAGTAACTGCTGCTATTATCCAGAAATTAAGCAAGGAAGGACATGATATATATGTCTTAACAAGCAGCAAATCTGATGTTGGCGTATTCCAGAATGTATATGAGCATTACGTATTTTCATATGATAATGACTGCATTAAGGAAGTTTTTGAAAGTGTTAATCCTGATGTAACAATTTTTTCTGGAGCCTTCGATTCTAATTATGTATGGAGCAATGGTTATTCAGAGGTGGTCAGTTTTGGCAATGGTCTGTTCAACTGTCTGAATGCCTTTGCTTTTCTTGGTCACGGCAGGTTCATTTATCTGTCTTCAAGTGAAGTTAAATTCATGACAAGAACTGAATACAAGGAAATAATTAATGCCCAAAGAGATACATATTCAGAGGGATTCTTTAAGCATGCTGATATATACAAGGCGGTGGCATTAAAGAATGGTGAAGCTTCCTGCACTAATGTAAGGCAGAACTGCAATTCTGATATTATTACGCTGAGGATTGATAATCTGTGTTATGAGCCGGAGAATCCTGACGACCCTGTACTTAAATCGGATATGTGTGCAAGAATGCTGATTGAGGCTTATTCTGAGAAGAAGACAACTATTTCAGGAAAATATTACTCGCCAATATATATCAATGACTTTATTGAAGCGTTATATAACATAATAAACAAGTCTTCATTCCGCAACCCAATATACAGACTGGGCTGTGAAGTGACAATAACCCAGGATGAGCTGTCTGATAAAGTATGTGATACGGTAGAAGCTTTGGATGACAGCGTTCTGATTGCCAGGGATTATAACATTAAAGAAGATTTTATGAATGATGTACCTGTTACTGATGTATCAGATGAGGTGAATGTAGTTGTATTCAAAGATGCATCCCAGTGTGCAGATATAATGATTAAGGCATTTAACCAGAATATTAATAAATTCATTGAGGTTGAAAAGAAAAAGAAAAACAGAAAAACAGAAATCTGGAATGATATCAAAAGGCTAGCTGCCGCAGCTTTGCCATTTGTTGAGAATCTGGTATTGTTCATTCCTTTCTTCATGCTTAATAACAGAGTAACTGGAAGTGCTTATTTTGCCAAGCTTGATCCATATCTTATATATGTGGAGATATTTGCTTTAGTATATGGACAGCAGCAGGCCGCCTTTTCTGCCGTGTTGTCTATTGCTGGATATCTGTTCAGACAAACCTATTCAAGAACAGGTTTTGATGTAATGCTGGATTATAATACTTATGTATGGATGGCTCAGCTGGTTATCCTTGGACTTTCTGTGGGATATTTAAGGGATAAGATACGGACAATACAGGAAGATAAGAAGGATGAGTCAGTATATCTTGCCAGCCGTCTTAAGGATATTGAAGATATTAATATGATCAATACCAAGTTAAAGGATGAACTTCAGACTCAGGTTATTAACCAGACAGACAGTCTGGGCAAGATATTTGAGATTACAGCTGAACTTGACAGAGATGCCCCGGAGGAAGTGTTCTTCCATGCGGCAGAGGTTGTGTCTGAACTTATGGATTGTAATGATGTGGCAATCTACAATGTTTCAAACAGGAGCTTCGCCCGTCTTATGTCAGCTACATCACCTAAAGCCAGATCTCTTGGAAATTCTATTGAGTATACTAAATATACAGACATGTATGAGGCACTGATGAAGGGGGAGGTTTATGTAAACAAGAAGCTTACAAAGAATTACCCTCTTATGGCTGTTGCCATTGTGGAGAGTGATGAGTTGAACTCGATTATTATGCTGTGGAATATTGCATGGGAAAAGATGAATATGGCACAGACTAACAGGTTCAGGGTAATCAGTTTCATGATTCAGAATGCAGTGCTCAGGTCTGACAGATACATCGAGATGCTGGAGAATGAACGATACATAGAGGGAACAAGAATACTGGATGCAGATGCATTCAGGACGTTGCTGGAGGCGTTCGTTAATGCACGAAACAAAGGCCTTGCATACTGTACGCTTATTAAGATAATAATCCCTGATAAGGATTTGATAAATGCTAATGACGCCCTTGTGAAACTTGTCAGGAATTCAGACTACATAGGAAGCAACAATGATGGTAATGCCTATCTGCTTCTTGCTAATACTAACTCACAGGATGCCGTGTACGTTGAAAAACGTATTGCAGATGCCGGATATGAGTATGAATTGCTGGAAAGACTGGAAAGGTAGGTAGCCTATGAGTGAAGATGTAATAATATTACTGCTGATTATTCTGGCTATTCCTGTTACCATTATTGTATATTACGCACTTGCCTTTATTTTCAGAAAGCTTTTCTTCAGAAAACCTGTAGATTTATCAGATGTTGTATTCAGCAAGGAAAGAATTGAGCAGATTGAGAAAAGCGATATGGAGCAGGAAAGGAGTATCGTTGCTGTTCAGGAGGCGGTAGCTATCAGTGATTATCGTAACCAGAGAGAGCTTATGATGAATATTATCCGTAAGGATATTAAGAAATCACTGGGTTCCATAACCTATGCACTTAACAGTGAGGATAGTGAAACATCACATTATGCAGCAGCAGCGTTAAGAGATGAGCTTGGAGAGTTCCGTAACAGCACCCACAAGCTGTATCAGACAATTAAAGATAGTAAACCCCTTGATCTGGATGCCTGTAATGAACTGGTAAATCTAATATATGACACAATCAGCCAGGATGTATTCAGGCAGTCTGAACAGAAAAGTTATGTATGGATGATGGAGGAAGTATTTACCAGGATGTATGAATATGATCCTAAAACTTTGCAGGACCATTATTACGAATGGATTGTAAGCTTTCTTATGTCAATAGGATTTCCTGAAGATGCTTATAAATGGTGTGAAATAGCTGAAAAGAAAATCGGTGAAAGGCTTTCCTCTTACAAATGTTATTTAAGATACTACTATGGAATGGATGATGGAGAGAATTTCATTAAAACCATGAGTGAATTGAAAAAGTCTGATATTAAAATTGATCAGGATACTCTTGAGATTTTCAGGCTTTTTAGCTAAAAATGCGCAGGGAAGGGAAATCTGATGATGGATTTATCCAATACCCTTTGGTCAGTTCTGATTCTGGCACTGTACTCATTACTGGTGTTATGTGTGCCAGCAGCTGTACTTGGGAAAAAGCTGTCAAACAGAAGATTATGCGAAAGATTTCTGATATATGTTGTTTTTGGCAATTTTTATATTATTAATATTGTTTTTATATTACAGTTGATACATATATCAAATATGTTTACATTAATTGCTGCGTACTTGTGTCCGGTACTGTTTGCCTTAATTAAACCACACAGAAAAGAATTAAGGGAGATGCTTCTTAGGGGTGGACAGAATATAAGCAGGCTGCTCCGGGGAACACTGGGAGTTAAGACATTTATTAAGCAGACGTGGAACGGTTTTGTATGTTTTCTGATTCGTCAGGTTAAAAAACTGTCAGTAATAAACAACAGGGAGAATCTTGAAGGAATACTGTTGCTGGCACTGATTGTGCTGATAGGGTATATGTATGGCTCTAACAGTATTAAGAATTATGGATATCTGGCATCAGATGTGGCTGTTCATAATTACTGGATTAATGCTATGTCAGATAATAAAATATTTGTTGCAGGTGTGTATCCACATGGTTTTCACTGTGTGATTTATTTTCTTCATGCAGTATTCAGGATAGATACATCAGTGCTTTTAAGACTGTTTGCAATGACTAATGTAATCTATGTGCATATGGTTTTATTTGCATTTATTAAATATCTCACTAAATCCAGATATGCAGCTTATGGGGCATTGGTTATATATGTGGCAGTTAATTTCATGAACAGCGGATGTTACAGCAGATTCTCTGCCAATCTTCCCCAGGAATTTGGATTTTTGTTTCTGTTTCCAACACTTTACTTCCTGTTTGAATATATGAAGCATGAGGAACGTGTCAATACATTTATGGCTTTTTATACGAAGCATGAGAGAACAAAAGGAAAAAAGGACAGGGAATACAAGAGACGAAAATATTTTGAATTGACTGGGGCAGCATGCAGCTTCTCACTATCTATTGCTGTACATTTTTATGGAGCCATGATTGTGGGAATATTCTGTGTTGCCATAGTTTTTGCGTATTGGATGAGATTTTTCAGACCATCATATTTTTTAAGGCTCATGGCTGCACTAATTGGGGGAATCATTATTGCCGCACTTCCTATGGGAGTATCTATCGCACAGGGCAATCATTTCCAGGGTTCAATCGGATGGGGCCTTAACGTAATTAAAGGCAACAGCAGTCAGACAACAGATAATCAGACTAAGAGCTCTACTTTTGATGAGGATTTAAAAAATGCCGGATTATCTATTACAGATATTGATGGAACAGTTATTGTTACACCGGACGAGGACGCTAAGAACGATGCGAAAGAAACCTCATCTGCTGGTGAGAGGCTGCTTAGTGTGGCGGGCAGGATATTTAACAGGCTGAATATTATGTATCAGGGATTTGTGTCTACTATCAGCAAGGCAGTGGTTTATTATAAGGCAGAAATGTGGGCAGATGCTATGATTATACTTGTAACAGTCATATCTGTTGCAGGAACAGTACTGGCTGTTATTGACAGAAAAGATTATGATTCAGATATAGGAAACCAGTATGTGACAGTTGCCCTTGGTGTATTATTTACAGGATTGATATTAATTTCTTCATACGTTAAGCTTCCATCAATTATGGATGTGAACAGGTGCAGGATATATTTTATGTATTCATTTACAATTCTTGTAGGAATTGCATTGGATTTTCTTTCTTCTATTTTGACAAGATTTATTAAGAAGAGATGGATATATAATGTTGCTTCGCTGGTTATATCTGTTGCAGTTGGTTTGGTTCTGTTTTCAGAATATGGCGTAAGACCGGCAGCCATGAACTCACGTGTCGATATTTTTCAGACTAATGGGGCTGTGTATTGCATG
>SAMEA3663175__coassemble_476_pt1 | contig 10778 bp, 7 predicted proteins | sample SAMEA3663175__metabat2_high_PE_014 | metagenome-assembled genome bin SAMEA3663175 (sample SAMEA3663175) | pig gut metagenome | biome: pig gut; feature: pig-associated habitat; material: faeces | place: Denmark | collected 2012 | reverse complement strand
ACTAGGTCATAATCTTCAAGAGCCTTCAAAGATGTATCAAAATATCCACATGTCTCAAGACATTCTTTTTTAACAAGAATAGCTGGACATCCAACCATATTATCGTATAATAGCTGTTCGTATATATTTCCCATTTTCTTATCTAATGGAATATCACTCGAAGGAATTATCAAACATAAATCATCTTTAAGATTATATTTTATAATATGATACACAAACCCTATGTCAGGATTACTCTCCATGACTTTCATCTGCTTTTCAAGCTTATCACTGTGCCAGTAATCGTCTGAATCCTGAAATGCAATATATTCACCTTCCGCTCTTTCAATTCCATAATTTCTGGCAGCTGCTGCCCCACTGTTAATCTTCACATAATAATATGTTATTCTGTCATCATGGATATTCTCCACCAGCTGCCTTGTATTATCAGTAGAGCCATCATCAACAATAATCAGTTCAAAGTCTGTATACGTCTGATTAAGCACACTTTCAACTGCTCTTTTAAGAGTCGCCTCTCTGTTATATGTAGGTATTATAACACTTACTTTTCTTTTCACTGCCTGTCACCCCTTTAGCCAGAGCCCTTTAAGAAATTCAATAATGCGTATTCTCTGTTAATTTCATAAAAGCCTGGAATATATCCCCAGCATTCTTACTTAATTCTGCATCATTAGATGCCACAACATCTACCGCCACAGCGGAGGTTTTTGTCTTAATAAAATAAGCTATGTCCTCTTTTGAGAAACTGCGGTAATTCTTTAGGATTTCCTTCAGCTTTCTCATATGTTCAATCAATTCTCCAAGTTCCCTGGTATATGAGTACATTCCTGTGTTTCCAAGTCCTCGTTTTTCCTCTTCCTTACATATGAACAGAATCTGTTCAATAATTGGAATTTCTTTTTTCAGGTCCGAATTATCCAATGCAATATCAGGACGGATTTTAAGAACTTCATAGAACATATTCACAGCATCATCAAGTTGTCCCATTTTGAGGAGCTGGCTTATGGCAAGCTTTAATTCTTTAGTTTCAGCCTTCTCTTCCGTTACGCCAATACGGCTTTCGAAACATTTAAGTCCCCTTGCCTTAATATATACAAGAAGTAATTCCTCTGACAGAAATCCGAATATCCTGGTCTGGTATACATCATACCCTGTCAGGTCAATAACTTTCTCCAGCTCAAAGAATATGCCAAAAAGCCATTGGCAGTATTCATCAAATATTTTCTTTGATGTTACACACAGGTTACCAAAATAATACTTTGTCTGTGCCATTACTTCCACAAATACAGGGTAATCCTCTGGGTAAAGCTTCTTTATAACCTCTCCGGTAAGGTCAAGGTCCTTTACCGGATGGGCATCGCCATAATACTCCCTGTAATTCTTCTCGGCATAGAATGCCCTTGATGTTATTATGTCATATTCGGACAGAATCTTATCAAAATCAGGCTCTGACATAATATGTGTTGAATCTTTAAGGAAAAACCTCCTGTAATGGCATACTCCTACATTTCCCTCCTGTGGCAGATTCTTCCACATCCAGTACATTCCTGTAAGTTCCCCATAGTAACAATTAAGTTTCGAAATATTATCTCCTGTATCATCCCCCAAATATCCCAGATCAGCAGCACATGCCCTTCCAACATGAAGAGGAATATATGTATCATCACTTGGGGGATTGAACTTTTTATGTGTCATTGTATATATCTTAGTACTCATAGAATTCTCCTTATTCTTTCAAAAAAGATTCGTACTTTTTCAGTGCAGGTTCTTCATTAACCTCATAGCACACATCAAAATAATCGTATACCTTACCTGGTTTTCTTGTTTTCTTCCATGGCTTTGTATCTGCAAGATGATGAATCACGCAGGCTTCATTTACAAGCTGTCCCGTAATATTAATATATTTTCCCATGAATTCTACTGCCCTGTCCCCAACGCTTTTTATCTCATCATAGGAGGCAAATCTAAGCTGGCCTCTTGCCGCTGCTTCCTTATCCATATAATACCAGCAGGGTGGCAGATTGTACTGATCCCATCCAACATAGATTAATCTGTCCTGATACAGCTCATTAAGCACATCCTGGTCGTTGTACAGATATCTTGGATAGTTTTCGTATACATTTTTCAGGATTTCATCTACTATGCCTTCTTTTCGCAGCTGTTCCATGTTAACAAGAATAAGCCCCGCATTAAAATATTTTCCATCCTCAGGTATACCCAGCCGTTCCTTATTCTCCTCATTGAATCCGTTAATCTTTCCGAATATATCCTCACACACTGCAAACAGTCTGTCTCCCATATCAATGTTATACAGCCCCTGCAAAGACTTATTCACAATCATGTCAACGTCCATATACAGTATTCTGTCAACGCTCTCAGGAAGCATGCCCCAGCCTAGTATCCTGTAATATGTCTCTATCTTGATTCCTCTGTGGGATTCAACTCTGCTCTTGAATTCCGGTCCAACATACATAGGTATGAGGCGTTTCCCCGGAAAACTTTCCACATATTTTTTTAATGCAGCAAGCTCATAATCCTTAATATCCTCATATGGCAGATATACATCCACATTTCCCGGTTCATGTAAAAACAGAGAGTATAGCATAACCACTGCCGGTTTAAGAAAATTCGAATCTGTTACAATCATCAGGTTCAATACATCCATCCTCTGCCCCCATTATAATCAAATAAGTGTTGTCCAATAAGTACCTATATCATGTATAGTTTCAAGAACACATTTCTGCATGCTTCTTGGAAAACTGTTCATAGTTGGAAATGTCTCAAAGCTTAATGTTCCAGCAAAACCCACATCCTTCAAAGCCTTCATAATCCTGTTCCAGTCCTGTCCTTCACCTGCCACACTTCCAAATGAATACGGAAGCTGGTGCAAATCCCCAGTTCCATCATTCTCATGAAGATGCAATGCTTTAATTCTATGCCCAAGTATATGTATGAATTCTGCAGGGTCACGGTTAACAAGCTGAAGATGTCCTGTATCCAGACAGAAGCCAAACAATTCCTCTCCCGCATAATCATTCAATGTATCTATATATCTTACTGCCTCCTCAGGGTCTGCACATACCCCCTCAACAATTCTATTTCCCAGTGCTTCATACAGATTTTCCAGACATATCCCCACTTTGCACTGTTTAAGAATAGGAACAAGCATCTTATAATACTCTATATTCTCCTGGAATTCTCTTTCCTTGCCATACTTATACTGCATCTTAAATGGATGTATAACCACCCAGGGAACTCCCAGTACTTCTGCAATAACAATACTTTTAGGAATTACCTCCCCCTGCATATAATTATTCTGGACATCTCTTCCCTCAACTCTCACAGGATATGGTGCATGCATCTGTGATGCCCTTATTCCATACTTCTCCATTGCCACCCTGTATGACAGAAAATATTCCACCAGATTATCCATACTCTCCCTGAAAAATCCGTTAAGTTTTCCACTGTACAGGTCCGAATTCTTCAAAAATGTATCTATATTAATATCAACACAGTCAAATCCTGCATCGTGAATCATCTTAAATGCTTCATCTGTATTCTTTTCAGGCAGAAGCCCCTTTGTCTGTACACCTACTGTAATCATCCTGTCCTCTTTCCGCTATAATAATTGAATTAATACACCTATATATAATACTGGTCAATGAAGCAGTTATATTCAATTCCCATACCCTCCAGCTGCTTCCCGATAATGTCATAATTCATGTTACATATCCACACATTCCTTTTATCTGCTGGAATAGCAAGGATTTCTTCTGGTGATTTAATTGTTATTCCCAATCTCTCCTGACCCCATGAATTCTTGTCATTATCTACTATGAATTCTGGAGGATACTTATCACCGAAGGAAATCATGTAATCCCTGAACATGTTGCCACCGCCGAAAAGCACAAGTTTTTTATCTCTGTCAGCTATTGCTTCTTTAAATCTATATTCCTTCTGCCATTCTGCAGTCATTCCCTCCAAGAGTCTCAGCATGCTGTGATGCAGCTGTTTTGGGGTCACTTCCCAGGTTCCACGGTTATTGAATACTACATACCCATTATAATCATATTGTATCAGTACACCAATTACCCTGAATATATCCGTAGCCCTGGTTCCCCTGCCCACTGTAAACGTGAATGGCATCTGTGCCATATCCGTAACTCCGTCATTGTCGTTCATATGGATTAGTACAAGATATTTCATACAATCCCTAGTGAATGCTTTAAGATTACTTCCAAGAAGATTAGCCACGCCAATATCTGCACAGATACCTATATTATCATAATGTACACGCTTCCTTAATCCTTCTACTATATCACACAGCTTCTTCCCTTCAGAGAATGGTCCATAGATATATTTGTTACCATTATAGAGGTTGCTGTTCTCCACAAGCAGGCATAATCCACATTCCTTTATCAATTCTATATTATTATCCACAGCTGACACTAGCTTATCCACTGTAGCCAGCCCCTTGGTTTCTGCAACTATATACTGTGCACCTGCTTCTACAGCACTCTTAACAGAATCTGAAGATAATACATCCTCCTGTGCCACTTTCCACACAAGACCCTTTATGTTAATTGTTCCCTTATCTTTATCTCCAAGGGATTCTAATATCTTTCCTGCCTCTGATACATATATTTCTGTATTCTGGCTTAATATGCTGTTTCTTACTGCATCGAAATCTATCCCAGCAGCATACTGAATTCCTGCCTTAAACATATCTTCCTCCGTTTAATGTAATACCTGCACCATTAATTCCCAACTTCCACCACAATATCACATAAGATAATTCTCCGGCACATTGGTAATTATATCTGTTGCACCAAATCCCCTGTATCTGTATAGACTGTCTCCATTAAAAGTCCTTCCATCCTCAAAGAATGGTTCATCCCAGTTCCATACCCTGACAGGCATTCCATCAAACTCTTCTGGAATATCATATCCTAACGTGACTGCTGCCGGATGAAGGGCATCTGCCTTAACCTTTCCAGCCATACTTTCACATTCATCCAGATACACAGCAAGGATTCCTGTCTTGCAGTCAGCATCAATCCCTTTCATAATTGCCACTGACTCTGGAAGAAATGAAGAATATACAATATACTTTTCCAATCCATAGCTTTTTACAAGATTGTAGGTTTTCTCCTCAATTCCCTTATACCGCTCAACCCCTGTCTTAAGTTCAATATTAATAAGAAGTCCATTCTTATCACAATATGGCTTTAACAGTTCAAGCACCTCCTTAAGGGTAGGAACTGTGGTATATGTATTCTCACCATTGCTGTCTTTGCCTGCGTATATTTTAAGCTTCTTAATCTCCTCAAGAGAATATTCTTTCACTGCTTTATCGCCATCTGTTACTCTTCCTACATTCTCATCGTGGAATACAACAATTTCATTATCCCTGGTAAGCTGTACATCCAGCTCAATTCCTGTAATCCCAGGAACTTCCGCAGCTGCTTTAAAGCTTAACAATGTGTTTTCTGGATATCTCATGCTGCATCCCCTGTGTGCCCACACCTTTGGCATGTCCGTTTTCTTCAATTTCTCTTCAAAGCTTTTCTGTCCCTGCTCCCACTGTGGTGTATTCCAGTCAAGAAACTTTTCCATAACTGATGCCATGGCAATACTTTCTTTTTCTGTGACACATATAGCATTGAAAGAATTGTCCATAATACTTGCCAGAAATACAGCCATTTCATACTGTAATCCAGAACCCTCATATGGATATTCATAATTTTCCACTATAGATGAATCTTCGAATCTGACCTGAAACTTTCTTGTCATCCACCATGGTGACGGAACAATTATATATCCCAGAGTTCCCGATATAACAAGCTGTCCCTCAGTCTTTGCTCCAAGCCCTGACTTTACTGTTGCCATGCCTCCTTCATATTCAACATAAGCCTTAGTATATACATCTACCCCATCCTGGCTTCGTATACTGTTAAATGTCACATTCTTATAATCCGTTCCTAAGAATCTCATAACAGGAAGAAGTCCATAGCTTCCGAATTCCAGCATGCTTCCATTATATACAGGGTTAACATACTCCCTTGTATTAATTGGCGTAAGTCTTGTAAATGCAGCTTCTACATCAATTACTCTGCCAATCTTTCCGCTTTCCACAATAGCTGCAAGCTCATTAAATCCTGGACAGAAAGCTGTCTTAACCGCTTCCTTTAGCACAAGCTTCTTTTCTTTTGCCAGCTTATATAATCTGTCCCCATCCTCTTCCTTTAATGCCATAGGTTTCTCACACAGTACATGTTTTCCACTATTAAGCATATATTCTGTGTAATCCCTGTGAGTTTCGTGAGGAGATGCCACATATATTACATCAGTACATGCTGCCAGAGTATCAAGATTATCTGTGAACCTGCCTATATGATTTGCTTCTGCAAATCTCCGTGCACTTTCAAGATGTGGATTATACACACATTCACATGATACATTAAGTCCGGTCAGACCGGTTTTCACCATTCTTTCTGCTATTCTTCCTGTTCCTATTATTCCTAATCTGTACATATTCTAGACTCCATGAATTTTTCCACAATTCCTGCCATTGCAATAGATTCCTGTGCTGTAAGTTTGTAATCATTGGCACCTATTCCATTAATCTTAGAGACAAACTCACCAATCTCATATCTTAATCCATCCCCCTGGAATGTTGGTTCGTAATGTTCCACTTTAGATGAATCCTCATATCTGATATCAAACTGTTTCATCAGCCACCATGGAGAAGGGGCTATTATGTACCCTTTAGTACCAGACACAACCAGCTGTCCCTCAGTCTTAACACCAACGCCTGTTCTCATGGTTGCAAATCCCTTATCATACTTAATATTTACCTTGGTATATATATCTACCCCATTGTCATCTGTAAGAGTGTCTATATGCAGTTCCTTATAATCTCCTCCCATTAACTTGATTACCGGAAGAAGAGTACTTGGCCCGAATTCCAGGAATGCACCGCCATATGTGGCATCTGTTCTCTCCCTTGACCCTAAAGAAGCCAGCCTTGTAAAATTAGCCTCCACATCAATAATATCACCTATCTTCCCGCTTTTAGCAGCATTGATAAGCTGCTGGAATCCCGGACAATAGGCTGCCTTAATGGCCTCCATAAGCACAACATTATTCTTCTGTGCAATGCCATATAGTTCCTGGCTTTCTGCCTTGGTAAATGCCAGTGGCTTTTCACTTAACACATGTTTTCCTGCTTCAAGAGCCTTTTTTGCATATTCATAGTGAGTTTCATTAGGTGATGCAATATACACAGCATCTACATTAGACAGAAATTCTTCATAAGAATTAGTAAACACTTTAATATCATGCTTTTTTGCAAATGCTTCCACATTATTCCCCACAGGATTATATGCACATTCCACACTGATACCACTTACGAACTTTGTCTCTGACATAAAACGTGGAACTATCCTTCCGGTTCCTACTATGCCTGTTCTTACAATCTTAAACCTGTCTTTTCTTAATACAGTTGAGGATATACTTGGAGTTCTGTCCAGATACACAACCTGACAGAATGATTTCAGATAATCATATGTACCTACCCAGTCAGAACCAAGTGTGAATATGTCCACCCCATACTTCTGGATATCTTCAATCTTCTGTCCCTCGTGGTCTTCCACAATTATCATGTCTGCAAATCCAGTTTTCTTAACATTCTCAATTCTGTCCATTATGGAATCTATTACATTGACCTTGCCTCTTGCCTCATCAAAATGCTCCGTAGTGACACCAACGATAAGGTAATCCCCCAGTTCCTTTGCTCTCTTAAGCAGGTTGTAATGCCCCTGGTGAAACAGGTCAAATGTTCCATAGGTAATAACTTTCTTCATACGCACCCCTCTATCTTCTGGTATCACAACACTCCCAGTGCTGTCCATGCGATTTTCTGCTGTTTCTTATAATATGGATAATCATGGCTTGAAGCACATAAACGTGGTTCCATCCAGTTTTCTCCATATTTCTGTTTTAAGATTTCCTTATACCCCACAGGTACAGGAATAGTAACATACTCAAAAGGCATCTCTATTGCACTTGCATAATATTCCTTTGGATACACATCAAGTGGTCTTGGACCAGCATGGTCTGGCATCAATGCTATCTTAGAAGCTTCCTCCTCTGAATACATCATTGACAGCCTCTCCTGAAGCTTTAACAGTTGGTTAACTATATCCTTGCTGTAGTCAAACTTAACACCACACATAGCTTCTATACCTTTAATCGTTTTTAACTTTTCTTCTTCTGAATCCTCTTCATTGTCGTAAGAAGCTGCTGTTACTCCAACAATATTTACAAGTTCGCACACATCCTTATCCTCTTCCTCTGTTGGGGCAAGATAATCCAGAGGGAATATATCAATTCCCGGGACATAAGGGAATCCATAGAATTCCTTCAGATGGTCAGGGTCATAATTAACACTTCTTCCTGTTACAATATGGGCAAGCATGTGTCTCCAGCCTAGGTCATTATGAATATTCACAACCTCCCACCCCTGTGGCATCTCCTTAGGTGCCACAAGACAGAACTTATTAAAATCCGGTCTTTTCATGGTTATATCTATATCATCATCCCATGGAACGAATCCCTTGTGCCTTACAGTCCCAAGTAAAGTACCCCAGTCTGCAAAATACTGGATGTCATGTTTTCTGCAAATCCTATCCACCTCAGCCAGAACCTTTATCATACAAGCCCAGTTCTTCTTCATCATAGATTCAACATAGAATCCTTCTCTTATCTCTCCTTCAAAATAATTGTCCGGTATATTAAGTTCCATACGTTGCTTCTCCTTCTTTATCCTTGTAATACAATATAACTTACCTTAACTTATTCCTCGTAGAGCTTAAGAAAATCCTCAACTCTCCTGTCCCATGTATTATTATTAAGGGTATACTCTCTTCCCCTTGCGGCTATACCCTTTCGTTTATCTTCATCTTCCAGCAGTTCCTTAATCTTAACAACAAGTTCGTCCAGATGAGTAAGATTATATGCAACATAATTCACCCCATCTTCCAGTGCACCATCGTCATAAGTAGTTTCATCGGTTACAAGAACCGCTCCTGCTCCCATACTATTAGCAATTCTTTCTGTAAATCCTCCCTTATGCCATGCCATAATATTAAGAGATATCTTGCTGTCTGCCATGACTCCGTAGCTTTCTTCCGGAGTAATATCATCATGTATGATAAGATTACTATGTCCAGCCACTGGTGATTTTCTCCATGAGCTTCCCCATATCTCAACTCTGACACCAGCTTCAAGAAGACTTTCTATAACCTTATATCTTGTATAATACATTACGTAATGAAACACTGGTGTCATCTTGGAAAACACATCAAAGAATTCCTTATCTCCAAGGACAATGCCATTATTATTAAGAGTCTGGCTGAAGGCTTCCTCGTAAGTCAGCCTGCAGTCTGACAATAATATATCCACCATCTCCCATGCAATTGCCTTCACATCCTCCTGGCATGAGTTAATCATATCCTCTTTTGCTTTGTAATCTCCATACGTTCCAATAAATATTACATCATATTTGCGGTTATCATAATCAATCTCTTTCTTCACCACCATCTGGTTTGCTCCTGGTGGAAGAATAAATGTCTCTGCAACGCCTGTATAATACTTTTCTATGAATTTCTTATAATTATTGTCATGAGTCAGTACATAGTAATCTGAAGGAACATTCATAAGCTGACTGTGAAGCCATACAGGATGATCAAGAACAATATTAAACTTAGGTCCCAGAATATTATCGTGTATATATTCTCCACTCTGGAGTCTTACAGAAAACAGATAACTCTGTACCCCTATTACCGCCTTAAATCTCCTGCCGAAATATCTTGATAATCCAGCCACATCCCCTATTTGCTCATCATAATATATAACCCGCATTCCTTTTCTTCTGAATGCAGCCCCAAATTGGGCCAGAATATCATTAAGAATATTGTAACAATATGTTACTCCATAATATATCAGCACTGGAAGTGAGGATTCTCCTGCCACCTGTCCTGTTACACACCTATACTGGTACAGGGCATCTCCCTCTATATCTTCATAATACATATCAAAGCTGTCATACATCTCATCTTCTATCCTGTCCGGGTTACAAGGTGATGATTCTTCTGTAAAATGTATTACTGCCGCTTCTTTTGCCAGTTGTTTTGTTATGTCAATATATCTTCTCTGGAATTCTTCCAGATTATTACTTTTTTCTTCTATCTCTTCTCTGCATGCAAACCTTAACTCTCCCCGTGAAGCAGCTTCTCTATCCATATAATACTTATATGGATACAGATTGCACTGATCCCATCCCATATATACAATATCGCCGGCATTTAACTCATCTGGTTCACTTATCTCATTCAATTTTTCCAGATTAACAAGAATTATTCCTGTATCAAACCGGCTTCCATCCTTAAGACTTAGAATATCTTCTTCTGTAACTGATTTACATACTGCAAGAATCTTTCCCTGCATATTGCAATTATACAGTTCATCCAGAGATTTTTTCACAACTATATCTGTATCAAGGCATAGTATTCTCTGTATATTCTTATCCAGTTTACTGCATAATGTATATATTTCTTCTATGCTTAACCATCTGTTATCTTCTGACATACTCCAGATATTCTTATCTGTATACACTGGAATAAGTCTTTTTCCCTGCCAGCTCTCTACATACATTGACAAATATCTTAAGGTTTCATCATCTGTAATAAATGGATTAAAAGATAAGAAATTAATAA
>SAMEA3663175__coassemble_475_pt1 | contig 10786 bp, 9 predicted proteins | sample SAMEA3663175__metabat2_high_PE_014 | metagenome-assembled genome bin SAMEA3663175 (sample SAMEA3663175) | pig gut metagenome | biome: pig gut; feature: pig-associated habitat; material: faeces | place: Denmark | collected 2012 | reverse complement strand
CAATCGTATCCTGTTTCAAATGAAATTCATCCATCAATCTTTTATATGCAACTGCTTCTTCAATCGGATTCAGATCTTCTCTTTGTATATTTTCGATTAAAGAGATTTCAACAGCCTCCTGGCTTGAAAATTCTTTCACTATAACGGGAATTTCCTTGATACCTGCAAGCTTGGACGCTCTCCAGCGTCGTTCCCCTGCAATAATTTCATAATAATCCTCTTTTTTCTGTACAAGAAGTGGCTGCAGTACGCCAAATTGTTTGATAGATTCTGCCAATTCCAGAAGTGCATCTTCATTAAACTGTTTTCTAGGCTGTTCATGACTAGGCTCTACATTTGACAATTTTATAAATTGGACGGTTCCTTCCTGTATTTGTGTTATGTCAACTATTTTTTCTCCTTTTACTGCATCTTGAACGGATGTCTGTGCCGTTTTTTTCTTTCTGATTGCTCCGGAATCAGACATAGGAATCATAGAATCCAAGCCTTTTCCCAGACCACCTCGTTTTACTGCCATTCTTCATCCTCCCTGTGCAATACTTCTTCTGCAAGAAGCTTATAACTCTCAGCTCCTACCGACTTCTTATCATATATGGTTATTGGCAAACCATAACTCGGCGCTTCAGCAAGTCTGACATTTCTAGGAATAATTGTTTTGTAAATATTCTGATTGAGATTTTCTTTCACATTCTCAACAACCTGAAGTGACAGATTAGTTCTGGAATCATACATTGTGAAAACAACACCCTCCAGTTCTAATTCAGGATTAAGTTTCTTCTTAACTAGATTAATTGTATGTATCAGCTGTGTTAATCCTTCCAGTGCATAGTACTCACACTGAATTGGAACAAGAACTGTATTAGCTGCTGTCATTGCATTTACTGTCAACATGCTTAATGATGGTGGACAATCAAGAATGATATAATCATATCCGCTCTTAATCTTTCCTATTTCATTCTTAAGAATGTATTCTCTATCCTCTGCGTCAATCAAATCAATCTCTGCTCCTGCCAGATTTACATTGGATGGCACAATATCAAGATTATCAAACACACCCTTAATTATGGCATCCTCCATTCCTATTTCCTGAAGCATTACCTCATAGACTGTATTCTCAATCTCGTCCTTCATCACACCCAGACCACTGGTTGTATTACCCTGTGGGTCAATGTCTATTACTAAAACTCTCTGTCCAGCTTCCGCAAGACATGCTGACAAATTAATTGCTGTAGTTGTTTTGCCAACTCCACCCTTCTGATTGGCAATTGCTATTATTCTTCCCATGTCATTCCTCTTTTCTTAATTTGATGACAAATATGTTTCACGTGAAACATGGTTATTATATCATTTTATTATTTTTAATTCCATAGTAAATTAATAAAAGGATAAAAAATAAGCATTTGAATTCAAATATCAACAACTTAAAATTCAAATGCTCATATAATTAAAATGATTCTTTAACGTAATTAATAATATCGCTGTTCTTTATAAGAACATTCTGGTCAGATTCTAACTCTGACATACTCATCCAATAATATGTACGTCCATCAATTTCAAAAACATCCTTCTTCATAATTTCCGAAAAATCTTTAATATCAGCCAGATAAAACTTATGGCTATATATTTTATTCATCTTATCACTTTCAGAATATTTCTCATGAATCTTTGATGTTACATATTTTAAATTAATACAATCCATAGGAATCTTTAATTCGCTGGATAAATGTTCTTTAATATAACTTTCATTATTAATATTCTCTTTGTAATTAAGAAAGAATTTACAATCCCATTTTGAGTCATAATATACTAAATACTTATTAGAAAAATCATTAAATGTATCTTTAATAACTATTATTGAATGATTATGGTAAATCTCATTAAGTTTATTAATATCATTTAGTAAATCCTCATATGAATAGTTATTTTTATAGTTTTTATAAATATCATATAAACTTTTTATAGTAAAAACGATACCCATAACTACAAAAATTGTTTTGAAGACGACACCTTGTATTCCAAATATGGAATCATAAGATGCAAGGATTACTGATATTAAAAAAGAAACAGACGAAACCACACTATCAATTGCAACAGTTTTACCTATAAATTGCTTCTTTTTTTCCAATAATAGATTAAGTTTAACATTATCAATTAATATTTGCATATGTCTCCTTTCAAATCTATGTGTACCATTTTTATATTATCATTCATTAATATTTTTGACAAGAAATTCTTGTAATTATGTTTCACGTGAAACATATTACAAAGTAGAACCGTTATCTTCATTAAACTGATTATGAATTTCAATCACTTTATCTTTATTTGAAAGAAATGATTTAGCAATAACAGGATCAAATGAATTTCCAATTCCATCTTCAATAATACTAAATCCTTGCTCTAGTGTCATAGCTTCACGATAACATCTTTTTTCAACAACAGCATCAAAAACATCTGCAACTGCCATAATTCTAGCGCATAATGGAATTTCATTTTCTTTTAATCCTTCCGGATATCCTTTTCCATTCCATTTTTCATGATGATACAACACAGTATCATATACAATATCAATATATTGTGAATCTCCTAACTTTGAAAGAGATTTCCTTACTAATTGTGCACCATATATGGTATGTTTCTTCATAATATCAAATTCTTCATCTGTTAGTTTACCAGGTTTCTGTAAGATACTATCAGGAATTGATATCTTACCAATATCATGCATAGGGGCAGCCTTAACAATATTATCAATGTAGTCTTTTGTTAATATCTGATTAAAGTATCCATTTAATTTCAAATCATTTACTATTAATTCAACATATTTAGATGTTCTTTTAACATGTCCACCAGTACTACCATCTCTGCTTTCAATAATATTTGCATAAGCAAAAACTAATTCTTTCTTGTATTGTTCTAATTCCATATGGGATGGTGCTTCCATATTAATAAATATTCCAAGAATAATAATTACAACAATAACACTTGAAATTAGCGAATCTGGAACAATCATCTGGTAAGATGAAATGAGAATTAAAATAAGTAAAAATGTACCAATTGCAGATCTTTTATATTTATCAATATACTTCCATCGTTTAAGGAAGATTACTATTGAAAAAAATTCATAAATGGCAATCATTGCAAAACATGTGTAAACAGAAACACCCATTGAATAATTACTATAATTTCCATGTCTGTATTCAAGGTTACCAATATTAGTAACTAATATGAAAGCATTTATGATATAAGGCAACCAAATAGAGATTATTACTACTTTTCTCTGATGTGTTATTATTCCTGTGATTTTTAACATATACAAAAAAAATGTAAATATAATCGTATCAATACTTAAAAGAAATACAAGATGATATAAGGTATTTGTAATCCCTTTAACAACATCAAGGTGATTAACTGAATAAACAGTCAAAATATCAAAAATAAGATAAATAATACTAAACAATATAATAGTATCAAATAATTTCCATTTGAATTTATCCTTTGTCTGATATTTATTTTTTAAATAAATATAACATATATATAATACAATTATCAGACATCCTATTTGTAATTTATAATGAAGCATTTTTTCTCCTATGAAATAATATAAAATGTTATGAGGTTCATAAGGGGTTCTCCTCATGTGTGTGAAGGTCAACATATCAGAACTCTTATCCTGCAGGCAGGAAAGAATTCAGGATTTAATCATTTATATGTTTCACGTGAAACATATTCAAAAAGAAATACAATAGTCATGTTTCACATGAAACATGACTAAGGAAAAATCATTAAATATTAACAAGATTATTTTTAATAGCATACACAGCAGCCTGTGTTCTATCTGAAACACCTATTTTCTTAAAAAGATTAGAAACATGATTCTTAACAGTTCTTTCACTTATATTAAGTTCTGAACCAATCTCTTTATTAAGATAACCTGCAGAAATCATACAAAGAATCTGAGTTTCCCTTTTAGTAAGTGTGGTCTTCTTACAATTATCAGTTTGGGCAAGATATGAATTAACAGCATCAAGAATAAGAGGATGAATGAACTGATTATCCTCTAATATTGAATTAATAGCAGATAAAAAATCACTTAAGGAAGAATTCTTAAGAATAAGGCCATCAACATTATAATTTAATGCATCTATAGAAACGTTAACATTAATCTCAGAGGATATGAATAAAATCTTAATAGGCATTTTATGTTCACGAATAATCTTAAGAATATCTATTCCAGATATTTCTCCGATACTGCTGTTTATAATAATCAGATCAGGTTTATTCTTATCAATCAAGCCAAGACATTCCAGACCGGAACTGGCAATTCCTTTGACAATAAAATTACCGGTTGATATAAGAATGCTTTTAATACCTTCAGCAAATAATGTCTGATCATCAACTATGATAACGGAATTTTTCATATGCACCTCAATAATATAAACTTTAATAATGAATGACATAAATCATCAATATAAGTTATTCTCAATTTCAATAATAAAGTTTTGTTTATTCTTCTTAAAACGAATAAATGATTTATTAATTAGCAGATAATAATTTACCAGCTTGTTATTATTATCGTCACCAGAAAGAATATCCTTAATAACATCACATTCTTTATCCAGAGTAAAAACTAATTTTGTTTTTGTCTTTAATAATGAAAGAGTCACACAAAACTTTTCATTAGTATATGATATAATAAAATCAATTAAACAATTAAGCATCTTACAATAACATAATCCAATATCGGAATTAATCTTAGAAGACATATTATAATCATCAACCATATTAAGCTCGAATAAATCATTATATGAATTTATCTTATCACACAAAGCTGAAACATTATTGGAAAAAGTCTCATCATTATTGTAAGTAATAATTCCGGTATTAAAACAATTAATCATATCGATTAAAGAATTAATTATCTCATCATTATGCTTAAGTTCCAGGGCCGCTCTGCTCACATCATTATATAAAAGTGAAGCTGCAAGCTTATTATTATTACTGATTGCGGCAAGACTATCAGAAACTTCACCTGATAAGAAAGAACCAACAGAGTAATATAATGTATCAACTGAGTTAATAAATGTACCCAGATTATTCTTATTAACAGAAGAATAATCAAGATAATTATCACTGTCTGAAATAGAATACGAATTAAACAACTCTTTAATATTATCAAGTCTTTCTTCTAATTGATTCAATTTATCTTCATAAGAAGCCTGAAGTTTTCTCAATTCAAGAACCCTGGTATCAAGATTAGAGATTTCCGCATCATTAAAGCTATTTTCTTCATTATCTGACATAAAAAAATCTATTGTAGAATCTTTTGATGAATTCAGATTATGATGAAAAGACATAGATGTATTAATATCAATTTCAATTTTAGAAAGAGATGTTTTAATCTCAGAAATCTCATCAATTGTATTATTAAGTTCTTCCTCTAGAAATGAAGTAATATCTTTCAAAACATCCTCCATATGAATATATCTTGCGTATATATTAAACAGTATTAATAAATAGATATAACAATTAAATTAAACCTAATATAAGCATTATACAAGAAATTTACGTAAAATAAAAGAAGTAAATAATTTGCCAATAAACAAGCATTATATTATAATTAAAACACATAGATTGATGATGAAAACCAGTAAATCGATTTCAAAATAATACACAAGATAGAAAATAATAATTTCAAATCGAAAGGATTGATACTATGAACAAATGTAGAAAACTTGGATTTGCAGTTGCTGCATGCGGTGCATCCATTACAGCCCTGCATTTAATCAATAAGAAGATAGCTAAGACAGCAACGCAAAAAAATATAACAGCTAATTCAGATGAACTTGTATATGAGTGGAAATTCGGTAAAGTAGCATACACAAAATCAGGAAAAGGCTCTCCTGTTCTTCTGCTCCATGACCTGTCACCAGAAGCTTCATCCTACGAATGGAAACGAATTAAAAAAGCACTGGCAGAAAAACACACGGTATATACTATTGACCTCTTAGGCTGTGGTCACTCAGAAAAACCAGATATAACATATACAATCTATATGTATACCCAGCTCCTTAATGATTTCATACTACATGTAATTAATAAACGTGTGGATATAATAACATCAAAGGATTCTTCCACAATAGCTCTTATGTCTGCTATAAGTAATCCTCTGGCATATGATAACATTATATTAATTAATCCGCAAAGTCCTGTGGATGCCAGGAAAGGTCCAGACCACTACAGCAGATATAAAAAATATATGTTAAACATTCCGGTTATAGGAACATTTATCTACAATATGTGCGTAAGACGCACTTTCTTTGAACGGGATTTTACAACAAGGAATTTCTACAACAAACACTATATCAATAAAGAATGGCTTGAAGCATTTAATGAAAATGCACATATTGGTGGAGCAAAAGCAAAATATGTCTACTTAAGCAAAGACTGCGGATATACTGCAGCTGTAATATCAAGAGCAGTTAAGACACTGAATAAAATCAGCATAATTAATGGTAAAGAAAATGCTTCAGGAAAAGAAACAGCCCAGCAGTTCTTAAATATTAATCCTGCCATATCAACATACCAGATAACTAATTCAAAGCTGCTCCCACAATTAGAGCAGCCTCTTGAACTAAATAAAATACTTAAGAAAATACTTAGATAACAATCATCTTAACACACTGCTTTCATTGAGAACCATGGTACTATACAAAAAGATTACGTCACAATCTGAGAAATCCACATATTCAGATAGAAGTGAAGGATCAATGTATCGTGTGTCAACAAGAGTAATCTTAGAATATGCACCAATAAAATACGGAACAATAGACGAGGCAAAGGAATCACGGAAAACAACAAGCTTCTTATCATTATCCGAAGATGGACTATCAATCGTCATTAAAGCACAGGCCCCTGAGAGAAAAAACTCATAGGGGTCTTTACTTTGCAGTTTATCAAAGTTATAGACACCACCAGTACTCCCATTTTCATAATTATAAACAACCGCTTCTTCAATAGAATCACTGGTAACATAATTAATTCTGTCTGGTGCCAGAGGCAGTGCAGACTGACTATAGTACACTCCGAAGAATTCATCTGTTGCTTCTTTAATTGTGTAATCCTCATTAATGTTAACATCAAGGGCATAAGCAATTCTTAATGCAGTATCAAGAATCCTGTCCTGTCTTAAATGAGTATCTGTATAATAATAATCCTCAATTGAAAGAGTATCATATATGCTGACATACTTTGCAAAAGGCATGTTGTCAGCAAATATGTTTTCCATCTTAGTATAATCCATGGAAAGAAAACCTCTCTTCTCACCAAGAAAATATCCCTTATCTGGAACAACTGATGCTATGATTTTATTGTCATTTTCAGACAAATACATATCATATATTTTTCCAAATTTATCAGCAGCATTAATCACAGAATCTTCCTTAAGAGGATAAACCATTTTCGCAGCGTGACCATCACTTATATATATCCCATTATTATCCCTGAAACGGAATATACTATACTGGGAAACTGCTTTAATTCTTCGAAAACCATCCCTTAATGGAAACTGGTCAAGACTATAATCTGTAAAATCATTCATAAACTGCCCATTAGCAAGTGTTTGAAGGGAAACAGAAGGAAAACAGGTAAGAGCCCTTCTCTCGCTTTCTGAATAATCCTTTTCTGGAGAAAAAAGACATGCAAAAGATAGACTTAAAAACAATACTGAAACAACCACTACAGTATATATGCTATATGTCCTGCTGTTCATATCCTCACCCTCCAATTCTCATAAAATCAATAAACACAACAAATAAAAAAATTAAAACCTAAAATACAGAAATGGATTAAAAGAACCATCCACAAGATAAGCCGTAACAAGTACAACTATCAGACATAATATTAATGGATACAGCAAAGCATATGCTTTCCTCATCCTTCCATTCCGTAATCTGTCTGATATATATTTAATCAAAGGAGTAGAACCTATAATTCCAATTATAAACATTGCAAAAAAGCTTTTAAGATAATAAAGGGACTCAGCTGTTACAGCCGGAAGTCCTCTGGCACCAAACATTGCAGTAATATCATAAAAAGCACCGCCAATTCCTTCAGAATTAAACAACACAAAACCAATTATTACAAAAAACATAACATAAATATGACTTACAAAGGAAGGCACTCGTGCAAAAAACTTACCAGCTGCCATTTTTTCAATAATAAGAAGTACTGCATACAAAGCACCCCACATAATAAACTGCCACCCTGCACCATGCCAGAATCCGGTAAGCATCCATACAACACATACATTTAGAATCCACCGCTTCCTGGATACACGGTTTCCACCTAAAGGTATATATACATAATCACGAAACCAGGAGCCAAGGGATATATGCCAGCGTCTCCAGAATTCAGTAATACTTTTTGAGATATAAGGATAGTTAAAGTTCTCAGGAAAATGTAAACCAAATATGCTTCCAAGACCTATAGCCATATCAGAATATCCTGAGAAATCATAATAAATCTGAAGTGTAAAAGAAACTGCATATATCCAGTAAAAAAGCACAGACTTCTCTCCCGACGCCATAAATATCTCACATAATTGTCCAAAAGAATTGGCTATTAATACCTTTTTACCAAGACCGGTGCAGAAACGTGCAATACCTACAGCTGCCATATCTAACTTATGTTTTCTACTAGCAAGGTCTCTATATATGTCCTTAAATCTTACTATAGGCCCTGCTATAAGCTGTGGAAAAAGTGCAACATATGCGCCGAAATTTACAATATTTTTGCAGGCAGACACACATTTTCGATATACATCAATATTATAGCTTATTATCTGGAAAGTATAGAAGCTGATACCTATAGGCATCGTAATTCTTAAAAGTGGGATAGAAAAAAACGTCATTCTGTTAATATTACTGATAAAGAAATCAGCGTATTTAAAATAACAAAGAATTCCCAGACTAATAATAACTGAAATAACTAAAAAAATTCCTGATGCTTTCTTTCCACGGTATTTGTCAATAAGAAGACCAAAAATATACCCTGAAAAGATAGAGAATAACATCAGGAATACGTACTTTGGCTCGCCCCATGCATAAAACACGAGGCTGAATACCAAAAGCACTGCATTTTTGAATTTATCAGGTACTGCAAAATAAACAATCATTACTGCCGGAAGGAAATAAAAAAGAAATGGCACACTTGAAAAAAGCATAATTCTCCTTTCCCTTCAACAAAAAATAAAACTTTAAAAACACTTAATAAAGCAGCAATAATAAAAAACGAAATATAATAACAAATTACTTGCTAAGACTAACATCAAGGCTTCCACCACAGATATCTGTAAAGGCAGCTTCAATTTCAGCGACCTTAACAGTTTCAGCAAAAGAACTGTCTACCATAAAAAGAAGTATTGTGTCATCTTTAGCCATTACCTTAAGATTATCTGCCTCAACACATATCCACTTTCTCTGGTTAATGCCATTAAGCATTGCATTGGCAACATCCTTAGTATCCTTTGCATCTTTAACCTTAACGACTACAAGAGAATATGCCTGGGAACCCATCATAGGTTCAGATACAGCAGCTTCCTTAACCTTAGAGGCATCATCAAGACCCAGGTTATACTTCACTGCATCAGCATCACTAAGATCCATGACAGTTGTCATAAGTCTTAAATTAACAGTTTTCTTTGCATAAATCTGATTAATAACTTCTTCAGGACTTCCAATTGATACAGTCTGTTCCGTCCCAGCTGGCTCTTTCTTATCACCACATGCAACAAGACTAAAAGACATCATTACAGCTGCAAAAAGTACTACAAACAATTTCTTCATAAATGTAATCACCTCGTATAATATTTCATAACAGGAATATCATGCTACATAATCATTATATGGGATTATTACATATCAGTCAACACACATGCATTTTTTTGCCCTTCCAAATAATAGCAATAATATGTGTTCTAACAGCATTTAAGAATAAATTAGGCATTTTATTGGATTTCTTCTGTATCCAATCTGTTACACAATTGTTTTTCATCATGTAAAACATGTGTATTGTAATTTTCGTAGAAGATGATTTATAATATACATGACCACAGGAGGATATTTGAAGGATTCACCAGAAAAAATACAGTGGCATCCAGCATTTGCTGCGGCAATTGGACTGGAATTTAAGAGCGATTATGAGTATGTCAGAATTGAACAGGAGCATAATTTGAGCAAGGAGCCTTTAAGAATTGATTTACTTGTGTTAAAGGTTAATAATACTGAGAGAAAGTTCAGTAATGAGATTGGTCATATAATGAAAACCTATAACATTATTGAATATAAGAGCCCTAAAGACAGTCTTAATATAGACGATTATTATAAGACAATCGCCTATGCCTGTCTTTATAAGGGATTAGAAGATAGTGTTGATAATATACCCGCTAATAAGATTACAGTATCTCTTGTATGTACCAGCAGACCAGTCAAGATGTTTAATAGGCTTAAAGAAGATGGGGCGATAATAGAGCAGAAGTTCCCAGGGATATATTATATAACAGGTAATACTTTATTTCCGGTACAGATAGTAGTTGTTAAGGAACTGGATAAGCAGAACCATAGCAGTTTAAGGGTACTGACGGACAAAGCAGACAGAGAAGATGTTGAGACGTTTCTTAAGAATTCAATCGGAGCAAATGAAAACTGGGAAAAGTCAGACATTGATGCAATACTGCAGGCAAGTGTATCTGCCAACAAAGAACTGTATGAAGCGATAAGGAGGGATTCAGGAA
>SAMEA3663175__coassemble_441_pt1 | contig 11276 bp, 9 predicted proteins | sample SAMEA3663175__metabat2_high_PE_014 | metagenome-assembled genome bin SAMEA3663175 (sample SAMEA3663175) | pig gut metagenome | biome: pig gut; feature: pig-associated habitat; material: faeces | place: Denmark | collected 2012 | reverse complement strand
GATTACTCGTTTTTCTAAGTAGATAAGAGAGATAGGCGGTATATCTCCTGGCTGAGTATTGCAAATGCCATTCATAAAAGCTTATTATTTTGATATTTGAATATAATACGAATTAGATATGTATTGCGTATTGAATATACTTTTCTTAAAGTGGGGAAACTGGTGTTGAAAGTGACATGCGGATTGGGTATATTACCCACAGAAAAGGAATCGTCAGTGGATTGGGTAATTCATACTTAGAGGTATTGATAAAATACATAAAGAAAACAGGTTGGCTATAGTTTGATACAATGGCAAACCTGTTTTTTTAAATATTATGCAATACTGATTCTGCTATTTATACTAAATGTAATTAAAAAGTTTTTTATTTAGCTGAATATTGAACTTCTAAAGCAGAGTACAATGATTATCAGTCGGCAGTTGCAAGGTGGGAACAGCAGACCGGAAACAAGGCAGAGTCGGACAGCTTAAAGGCAAGGTTGCAGCGGAAGCAAATGGAAGTAAAGGAGCGAGAAAATAACAGACAGAGCCACTATTACAGGAATGACAAAGGTGGCAGATAGGGGCAGATTATGGAGAAGCATATCATTGGAAAAAATGGAATAGGGTATACACTTGGGGAAGACGGATTATATTATCCTGATTTAGAATTGCCGGAGGGTAAACATTATGAGATTGACAGGTATAGACGAATGCGGTAGAAGTATTTGAAAAACCAACGCAGAGGATAATATATCAATCTACTACTGGATGGCAAATTGAATGAATATATGCTTGAGGTAGACGAGGAGTATTATGCGAAAATGGAGCTTCTTGTGGAGCAGATGAAAGCAGGAGCAGGGATTATGGAAGAATTAAAAGCTATCGATCAGATGAAGTGGGTAGGTCTGATGAGTAATATAAGAAGTTCGCAGAGGAAATTTACTAGAAAAACTGATATATGTATAGTATTGGTGCGGAGCGTAGTGTTCCTCACTCTTAAGTTCATAATGCGGAATAACTTCTGTTATGCTATAATTAGTATTAAGTAAGAGAGAACTATGAAGTATAGGGAATGTTACTGGAATATAATTTATGCTGAATAATTGTATATAGATTAATGTTATTTTTAGTATTGTGAAAAGCTTTATCAGAATAGAGGAAGTGGTGAGGAAATGAAAATAATAAATAAATTTGTTTATATAAAGGACGAAGCAATAGTGTATTCTTCAGGAGAATACAGAGTACCTAAGGACTTAGAAGCAGGAGAATATTATATATGGGGACAAGATATTTATTATGAATACACACGTGGGGAAGATAATTTTAGTTTCGAGAGTAATTACGATGGATATGCAGTTTTTGAGAAAAAGGACAAAATAGTATTTGAACGTGGTTGGATGACTCCGATTAATAATATAGGATATATTAATGAGAATGAAGTTATGCTTTACCCTAATCATGTTTACAGAACTGAAGCGGAAATTCCAGTAGGGTTTTATTTGTTTAAATTTGATGAAAAGTATTATATAAAAGAAGAAAGTTTTTTAGGAGAAAAGGAATGTGGGATTGATTTATATAGGGCTAACTCAGATTCTAGGAGAACACGCGAAAGAGGAGAATACGGATGTGTAGAAATTACAAATGAAAAAAGGCATATCGTTGTTTTGAATGGGATTGCAATGTATTATGGAGACACAAGATTTGATGAACTGCAGATGCTTAAAGAGGCAGATGCTCTTTATAATGAGTTTTATAGCATGGGAAAAACTATTTTTTCAAATGAAATATTGGAAATGCAATTGTTTTTGAAATATCGTAGGGGCGGTAGATTTTGTGGGGAAATTACTATGGATGTTTTGGAATATGATTGGTATTCTATTAACACAAAATGTAAATGGATGGGGAAGGTCAGTCCGCACTCTGGACAAACATTAAAACATATGGTAATAAAATTTAAGACACATGATGGTAAGGAAGAAATCTGTACATTTAGTGGATGGAAAGATATTAGATATGTTTATAATGATGGTACATATAAAGGGTATTATATAGTACAGACAGAATTGCCTATGCATTTTTGGGGGCAGGAATTACAATTAACGTTGTGTGAATATAATGATGTTAAGATAGAGGAGATGTTGGAGGATTATAAAAATATTGCAAATTACATGGATGAATCTGCAATTAGGGAATATTATAAAGAGGATTTTGAACAATTAGAATCCGTATTAAATGAAATGAGGATGAATGTTGAACAAGAATTGAAGTGCTTTGATAAGATGCCGGATATTATTCATATAATTCTTCCAACTTTGAAGGAAATTGCATTTGCAGAGCAAAACTTTGTAGATAGAACAAGGGAGGGAGAAAAAGAAATAACATTTGTTGTGAAAGCGACATATAATAAGGCTTTTTATTGCATTGCTAAATTAGCAGACAAAGCAAAAAATGTTTATACACAAAAGAATGGAGATGAATTTGTAATAACATTTGATGCAAAACAGAAAGAATGTATAAAAATGGTATATTATATTCTTGAGCATGAACAATTTGGATATATAGATGAAATTATAAGAGAATTTTTGCAAGCGAATTGTCGAGAATATTATATTATAAAAAAGGTAAATGAATGTATAGCAATGTTAAATGAAATGTATGGATATAGCGGATTGTACAGAAATTCTACATTGGGTAGAATCATAAAGAAACAAAACCATAAAGTTAAAAAAGAAGTTGATAAAATTTATTCAGATATAGTGAGAGAAAATAGAGTTCCTACAAAATGGGGAAATGAGTATCGATTATTTTCGCTTATTAGTAGATATAATGCAAACGCTCAGTATCAATATCATAGTGATTGGTTAGGACAGCAGAGCTTAGATATATATATTTCTGATAGTAAAATTGGTATTGAATATCAGGGGGAGCAACATTATAAAGCAGTGGATATATGGGGTGGTGAAGCGGCATTAAAAGAGAATCAGGCAAGAGATTTGCGTAAGAAAAAATTATGTGCAGAGAATGGTGTTCTTTTATTAGAATGGTCATATGAGTGTCCAGTAAATGATGAACATGTAGTACAATTTATGAAGGAAAATAGCATTCCGTTTGTTGAAGATGTATTAGATGTGCAAGTGAGGTATGAGATGGCACCGGTTATAGAAAAAAATAAAAAGGTTGCGAATGAAAAGAGAAAACCTAAGAAGAAAAACATCAAATACTACATAGTGCAATATGATTTGGAAGGAATCTATGTAAATAAATATGAGGATATAAGTAGTGCTGCGGAAAAAGTGGAAGTTAGTAATACCAGTATTTCTAAAGTTTTGAGAGGAGAAAGAAATTCAGCAGCAGGGTTTATTTGGAGAAAAATAGATGTTTCTGAAGAAATTGCAGAGCAAATAGAAGTAGATTTTGATACCGAAAAAACGAATCCAGGACGAGCAAAGAAAATTGCTCAATTAAGTTTAGAAGGGCAGGTTGTTCAGGAATTTGAATCGGTATCAGACGCAGCGAGAAAAACAGGGATATCTTTGAAGCATATACAGAACGAATTATCCAAAGAAATATCTAGTGAGTGGAAAATATTATAATAAGGAGCAGTATATGGAGAATTGTTTTGTAAACGAATTTGATATATTGTTGTTGAGATGATATGTTGAAAAATACTCGCACCACTGGTGAGAGATATGGAGATAATATGTAGAAAAACAAAAATTGGGAATATGAATCCTTAGTTGATAAATTAAAACAGAAAACAATATATTTTAAAGCAAACAAACGCTCCAATTAGTGTTGATACAGACTAGTTGCGGAACAAATTGCCGGAAAATATGATGTTACCAAAGCCGGAGGAGATTGTAAAGAGAATAAAAATCTTTGAGGAGAAATAGTATAGGCGAATGCAATGGTGTTGTTTTTATAATTAAATGGAGAATTTGGAATAATGAACTTATATAGAATTATTAGTTTGGAAACATTCATAGATTTATTACATAATCAAAGAGAACGTTATGTGCGACCGGCAACGTGGGATGATAATTACGAAGGATATTTGTTTAGAAGAATTGAAGATCCCGAGGATAGACGAAAAATAATAGAGGATATGTATTATAATGTTTGTCCTAGAAATTACAAAGCAACGATAAACAATCTGCTTAAATTGGAACATTGTAAATATTTCGTATATGGACAATGCTGGTCAACTTTGTATGATAGTGATGCTTTATGGAGAATATATTCATATAATCACCATGCAATTCAAATTAAAACCACTGATGTCAGGATAAAGAATTTGTTAAAAACGGAATCAGATATTATATATGAAATCAGGAAAGTAAAATATGATGTTGAACCGGAAGACAATCTGATGCATGAGCAAGTGGTGCAGTTGAAAGAAACGAAGACAATATATGAACCGTTTTTTCATAAGAGAAAAGCATTTAAACATGAAGCAGAAGTAAGGATATTGGTTGATGATGCCCGTTGGTATCAAGTAGTGGAAATGAGTAGCATGGGAGCTAATTGGAGAATTTATGAAAAAATGCAAGATATTCCAGAAGATATAGATAGAATTAATGAAGTGGAAAAGAGATTAACGGAATATATGGGACATTGGATAGAAAAAGAACTTCCTGTAAATTTTTGCCAATCAATAACATGTCTCAATAAATACATATCAGGAGTTAAGGTTCATCCAATGGCTGAAGAATGGTATGTAGAACTAATAAAAGGATTATGTGAAGAACATAATATAAAATTTGAAGGGCAATCAAATTTATATGGTAAGACAGAAAAAGGAATGTAGGAAAAACATTTTGAGACCGTTTCAAATTTTGTGTAAACATCAAAAACTGATATAAGATTTGTGAATAGTTGCGAATGGGCAGAGCCGATTTTCCGGTTTCTGCCCATATCTGCATTATACATAAGTTTCAGGGCATGTCAATAAGACCTGCTCAAAATCAAATATTTTTACAGGTTTCTTCCTGCCAGACGATCTTCAAAATAGATTTCCAGTTGAGAACGGATCTGTCCCCAGTCCTGACGGTGTCCCGTCCATTTTTTCGTGATGTCCATGGTTGCCAGATACAGCATTTTCAGAAGGCTGTCATCGGATGGAAATACGGTCTTGCTCTTGGGAGAGACTATGAAAAAAACTCTGTAAATTCAAACTTCTATGATAATTAAGACAGCTGGAGGCTATGCTTCCAGCTGTTATTATATATATCAGTTGTTTTTGGACATGTCAATAACAGGTGTGGTAAGACACCTCTTATCTGTCTATAGATTTAGTTGTTAATCAGGTAATCTGCCATCATACTTTGAATTTCTTTTGTTTTGTACCAAATATTTTCAGCAGAACCTCATACACCGCATCGGTGTACTTGCCGCCGGCAATAAGTTTGTTTCGCATTTCGTTCAGGCAGTTCACAACCACACGCCGTTCAAAGTCATCCAACGCTATGTAATACTTTTTTTTTGCATATTGGTCAATCCTTCAGTAAGTCTCGAAATGGCGTGTCTGTGTCTACGAAGGTGTCATATGTAAAATTTACTCCTAAACGAAACCCCATCATAAAACTATGGAGGTTGGATTCGCCGTTTACTACGCTCCACGCATTTACAAAGTCGAGGAATTTCTTTTTGTTTTTACCGGAGAGCACTTCTGTCAGAAATTCTTCATTGAGCATTAGCACCTCCATTTTGCTGCCTCCTTTGAGTTTCTATCGTAATTGTACTCAAAGGCAGCAAAAGAGTCGAATGTACCGCTATAAACAGAAAAAGGGCAAGAAAAAAGAGAGAAGCGTTAAAACTTCTCTAAATTTTCTTGCCCTTCACAATGCTCGCACCTTTAAGTCACTGTCCTTAAGGGTACGATGCATTTGGGTCCCTCTTTTCTTACTGTTAATTGTTGATTGAATTATTATTTTGAGGAATGAAATACTCGTTTGATTGCTTCAAAACTTTCCTCGCTCAAATCGTGTTCCACCTTACAGGCATCTTCCTTGGCAGTTTCCTCATTCACACCGATGCTTATCAGCAAATCTGCAAGAATTGTATGACGTTCCAAAACACTCTCTGCACGCTCTTTTCCGCTTTCAGTTAAAGTGATATACCCGTTGTCAGCCATAATTATGTATCCCTTTTCACGAAGATTTTTCATGGCCACACTGACACTTGGCTTGGTAAAATTCATCTCATTTGCAATATCTATTGAACGAACCTGTCCTGTGCTTTTGTACAGCATAAGAATTGTCTCTAAATAATCTTCCAATGATTCATCAGCACGATGCTTAATGTAACTCATAGTACTTTCTCCATTCGTTTAAGTTCATTTTTCTTATCATATCATTTTTAATATGAAAAGACAATTTAAAAAAGACAGAGCCCAGGAATAAAGAATGAAAAGTAATTGATAAAAATTAACAATAAGTTTTTTTGAGAAAAAATATTGACAAAATGAGTTAGTTATATTAAAGTTGGCTTGGTTAGTGGAAACTAACCGAAGAAATATTGTTTATTTTCATAAATAAAACGTAGTTTTTAAAAGAAAGGTAAAGCATAAGATATGAATTTAGCAGATGCAATTATAGGAGAAGAATATATCGTAAAAGATATTGAGACTGAGGATGAAGAACTGGAATCTTTTCTGTTCTCACTGGGATGCTACAGCGGAGAACCAATTACTGTTATTTCCCACATTAAGGGTGGCTGCGTTGTTTCTATCAAAGATGCCAGATATAACATTGATACTGATTTAGCGAGAGCTATTTCAATATAAATTAATAGTGAGTGTATCACTATTTTTTATGACTGTTGGTTAGGATTAACTAACAGTGGTTATTTGAAACAAAGTTTATCAAAGGAGGATGCGTCATGAGAATCGCATTAACGGGTAACCCTAACAGTGGAAAGACCACTATGTATAATGCATTGACTGGCAGAAATGAAAAGGTTGGAAACTGGGCCGGAGTTACCGTGGAAAAGAAAGAGAGCCTGATTAAAAAATCTTATTACGATGGAACGGAAGAATTAATCGCGGTAGATTTACCGGGAGCTTATTCAATGTCTCCGTTTACATCTGAAGAAAGTATTACAAGTGCCTATGTAAAGAACGAGAATCCCGATGCAATTATTAATATTGTGGATGCTACCAATCTGAGCAGAAGTCTCTTTTTTACAACACAGCTTCTGGAACTTGGTATTCCTGTTGTAGTTGCACTTAACAAGAGTGATATTAATGAAAAGAAGGACACACAGATTGATGTGGAAGCTTTATCAAAAAAGCTTGGTTGTCCTGTTATTAAGACAGTGTCAACTTCTTCTGGTCACACAGGGTTAAAGGATGTAGTGACAAAGGCGGCTTCTTTAAAGGGATGCGAGCAGAAAGCACCTTATGTTCAGGAGGATATTGATTTACATAATAAGAGTGAAGTAGGGGCTGCGGACAGAAAGCGTTTTGATTTTGTAAAATCAATTGTTTCTTCTGTTGAAAAACGTAAGGTTTTGACTAAAGAGAAAAATAGTCAGGATAAAATTGATGCAGTCCTTACAAACCCATGGCTTGGAATTCCAATTTTTGCACTTGTAATGTTTGGCGTATTTTATATTTCACAGTCTACTTTGGGAACATGGATTGCAGACTGGCTGGTCTCTTGGATTGAAACCTTCCAGGAATGGGTTGCAGGTCTTGTAGAAAATGCAAATCCGTTATTACAGTCGCTTCTTGTAGATGGAATTATTGGTGGTGTAGGTGCCGTTGTAGGATTCCTGCCACTTGTTATGGTAATGTACTTCCTGATTGCCCTTTTGGAAGATTGTGGTTACATGGCAAGAGCAACCATCGTTCTTGACCCGATTTTTAAGAGAGTAGGACTTTCTGGAAAATCTGTTATTCCTATGGTAATCGGTACAGGATGTGCCATTCCTGGTATCATGGCTTGCCGTACCATCCGTAATGAGAGAGAAAGAAGAGCTACAGCTATGCTGACACCATTTATGCCTTGCGGTGCTAAGCTTCCTGTTATTGCATTATTTGTTGGTGCGTTTTTCCCTGATACACCTTGGGTTGGAACATTGATGTACTTTGTTGGTATTGCATTAATCCTTCTGGGAGCATTATTAGTGAAAGCTATTACAGGATATAAATACAGAAAATCATTCTTTATTATTGAGTTGCCTGAATATAAGCTTCCTAGTCTTAAGAGAGCTGCTATTTCTATGCTCGGACGAGGAAAAGCATATATTATCAAAGCAGGAACTATTATTCTTGTTTGTAATACAATTGTGCAGATTATGCAGTCCTTTGACTGGCACCTGCAGGTGGTTGAGGAAGGAATGGAAAGCACGTCTATCCTTGCATCAATCGCTTCTCCTATTGCGGTTATCTTAGTACCAATTGTTGGTACCCTGGCATGGCAGCTTGCAGCGGCAGCAGTAACAGGCTTTATTGCAAAAGAAAACGTTGTCGGTACACTTGCTGTTTGCTATGGATTAAGTGCATTTATTGATACAGAAGAATTAGCATTGGTTGGTGATGGCAATGTGGTTGCATCTGCAATGGCAATTACAAAAGTGGCGGCACTTGATTACCTTATGTTTAATCTGTATACGCCGCCTTGCTTTACAGCACTTGGTGCCATGAATTCAGAGATGCAGAGCAAGAAGTGGTTATGGGGAGGCATTGCCCTTCAGTTAGGAACAGGATATACGATAGCTTTTCTGGTATATCAGATAGGTACACTTATTACGACAGGTAAGATTGGTAACGGATTTGTGACCGGACTTATTGCTGTGCTTGTTATAGTGGCTGTTGTAGTAGGATTGATTCACAGAACAAATAAGCAGTTTGCATCAGAGTATGAATTAAAAAAAGCAGTATAAGATTGATTGTCTTATAGATTCAGTCAGAAAGGAACGGCAATGGAAAATTTGATAATCACTGGAATTCTGTTGGTGATATTGGGAGCAGCAATTCTGTATATACGGAAAGAAAAGAAAAAAGGCCGGAGATGTATCGGATGCCCATCTGCCGGTCACTGTTCTTCGAATGGATGCGGAAAGGCAAAAGAGAACTGTTCTGGTGCCTTTTGCTACCTCTGGAGGGAGTGGAATGGGCAAAACCGTTGATGAACTGAAAAAACTCTGCCCAAATGCTGACTGGAAAGCCGGAAGGATGCTAAATGGCATATAAATAAATCAGGCATATAGGAACAGTGATAAGGCAGCAATGTCTGAATCAGGTGTTTTGTGGGTAGGAAAAAAGTAGTTGAATTATTTCCTCTTTAGGGTAATAATAATCCTTGGTGGCTTTCTTATAAATGGAAGGCTGGCAAGGATTTTATTATTAGAATTTGAGCTTATATGATTTTTAAGCAGGATGGAGGAGTAATGAGCGAAGAGTGCACACATGATTGCAGCAGCTGCGGTTCTAACTGTGAGGACAGAACAGAGCCACAGAAGAACCCTGATAATTATAAAGGAGTTAAGAAAGTCATTGCCGTTATGAGTGGTAAGGGCGGTGTCGGCAAGTCAATGGTTACATCAATGCTGGCTGTTAATGCCTGTAAAAATGGGTTGAAGACAGCTATTATTGATGCTGATATTACAGGACCATCTATTCCTAAGTCTTTCGGACTTACAGAGAAGGTAAGATGTGATGAGACAGGGACAAGTATGTATCCTGTTGAGACGGCAACAGGAATTAAGGTTATTTCCATGAATCTTCTTATGGACAAGGAAACAGATCCTGTAATTTGGAGAGGTCCGATTATTGCCGGAGCTGTTAAGCAGTTCTGGGAGGATACTTCATGGGGAGATGTGGACTGCATGTTTGTTGACTGCCCACCAGGAACAGGAGATGTTCCATTAACTGTTTTACAGTCATTTCCTGTAGATGGAATTATAATTGTTACCTCTCCGCAGGAACTTGTATCAATGATTGTGGGCAAGGCAGTTAATATGGCTAAAGCCATGGATATACCTGTTCTTGGTATTGTTGAGAATATGTCCTATTTCCAGTGCCCTGACTGTGGCAAGAGACATGCTGTGTTCGGAGAGAGTCATATTGACCAGGTTGCAGCAAAGTATGGAATTGACAATATTGCCAAGCTTCCTATTGATCCAGATGCAGCAAGAACTGTAGATATGGGTAAAGCAGAGGAATTGGATGTGTCAGGACTTGATGGATTATTTAAGGTAATAAAGGGCTGATATACTATAGAATGTGAACAGATTTTAGCGTATTTCATTATGAAATGCAATTATATGGGGATATGATATGGATAAATGGGTCATAATGTTTAAAGGTGGTGTGGAAACACAGGAATTTTTCAGCATTGAGATGGCTCATACCTTTGAAGCAGAAGGATACAATGTGTACTGGTTTGACTTGTTGGTAAGCCAGGAGAGCAGCCTCCTGCTTCAGTCTTTTCTGGAGCAGAATAGATGTGAAGAAATAATTATATTTACATTTAATTTTAGCGGGATATCGGGAGAGACCGGGTTGTATGGGGACGAATGGAAAACTGGAAATCTGTGGGATGAGTATGAACTGCCTGTGTACAATATGGTTGTAGACCATCCTTTATATTATCACAAGGCTATAGCTTTAAGACCAAAAAGGTATGTGCAGCTTAGCATTGACTTTAACCATATCCAGTATATGAAAAGATTCTTCCCTGAGGTTAATGCCAGCAGTGCATACGAAAGTGCCAAATCAGATAAAACAGAAATATGTGTTGCCAGGGATGAGGATTATTTCCTTCCTCTTGGCGGAACAGGAATCAATCTTAACAGGGATATAGTTCCGGACAAGGACTATCTTCCTCTGGATGAAAGGCCAATTGATGTAATATTTACAGGGAATTATACTCCACCACAGACATTTGAGAAATATCTTGTGAATATGGACCCGGATTCAAGAGCGTTCTTTCATCAGCTTGTAAGAGAGAATATTGACAGGCCAGATGAAATTACGGAAAGGCTTCTTGAAGAGAAGCTTATCAGGGAAGCTGTTACCTATGATACAGATTCATTACGGGCTGTAATGCCTAATCTGATGTACGTGGATTTGTCTGTCAGGTTTTTCTATAGGGCAAAAGTTATAACTACCCTTGCAGATAATGGTATCAAAGTTCATACCTATGGTGCGGGGTGGAATCTGGCAGAATGTAAGAAGCCTGAGAATATTGTAATCCACGGAAATGTTGATTCCAGGAAATGCCTTGATATGTTAAGCCAGTCAAAATTATCAGTTAACGTAATGCCCTGGTTTAAGCGGGGAGCTCACG
>SAMEA3663175__coassemble_435_pt1 | contig 11379 bp, 10 predicted proteins | sample SAMEA3663175__metabat2_high_PE_014 | metagenome-assembled genome bin SAMEA3663175 (sample SAMEA3663175) | pig gut metagenome | biome: pig gut; feature: pig-associated habitat; material: faeces | place: Denmark | collected 2012 | reverse complement strand
AGTCTAATGAAATAACAGAAAAGGAAGCTGTTATTTCTATAGTTAAAGGCAGACTCATTGTAATAGAATCCAGGGATTAAGGTTAAGGTAAATTATTGTTTATGCCTATGGACATTAATTAATTCAAATCTTTGGTAAAATAATTCTAAATATTGTTATTTTACTTGCATTTATGAGGCATATTGATATAAAATAATCAAAGTAAGTTTAAATTAATTAGGAGGTTTCGATGATGAGTAACGCAACATCGGCGTCAGCTAGAAGTAGAATTGAGTCTATTCTTGATGACAATAGTTTTGTTGAAATCGGAGCTGGTGTGAAAGCCAGAGCCACAGATTTTAACTTAACAGCTAAGAATACTCTTTCTGACGGTGTAATAACCGGATACGGAGTAATTAATGGTAATCTTGTGTATGTGTACAGCCAGGATGCATCCGTTATGAACGGTACAATTGGTGAAATGCATGCGAAGAAGATAGCTGGCTTGTATGATATGGCCATGAAGATGGCTGCTCCAGTAATTGGTCTTATTGACTGTGCTGGTATTAGACTCCAGGAAGCTACAGACGCTTTAGCTGGTTTTGGTTTAGTTTATAAGAAGATGACTGAGGCTTCAGGGGTAATTCCACAGATTACAGCTGTTTATGGCAATTGTGGTGGTGGACTTGCAGTTCTTACAGGTCTTTCTGATTTTACATTTATGGAAGAAAAGAGTGGCAAGCTTTACGTTAACACTCCTAATGTTCTTGGAGGTAATTATACTGAAAAGCTTGATACAGCAAGTGCTAAGTTCCAGGCTGAGTCAGGCATGGTTGATTTTGTTGGGGATGAGGATACAATCGCTAACGGAATAAGACAGCTGGTATCTATTCTCCCAGCAAATAATGAGGGTGATATCTATTCTGTTGAGTCTTCTGATGATCTTAACAGGGTATGTCCTGATATGGCAGCTGAAATCGCTGACCCAGCTCTTGCATTAGCAGATATTTCTGATGATAATCTTTTTGTTGAGGTTAAGTCAGCATATGCCAAGGAGATGGTTACTGGATTTATCCAGATTGATGGTGCTACAGTTGGTGCCGTTGCTAACAGAACAGCAATTTTTGATGAGAATGGTGAGAAGGCAGAGGAATTTGAACCTGTATTAACAGTTAATGGTGCATATAAGGCTGCTGATTTTGTTAATTTCTGTAATGCATTCGAGATTCCAGTTGTTTCTTTAACAGCTGTTAAGGGATTTGAAGCCAGTGTAAGAAGCGAGAAGTCTATTGCAAAGGCTGTTGCTAAGCTTACATATTCGTTTGCTAATGCAGATGTTCCTAAGGTTAATGTAATAGTTGGAGAGGCATATGGAAGTGCCTATGTATCAATGAATTCTAAGTCTATTGGTGCTGACATGACATATGCATGGCCAACAGCAAGCATTGGAATGATGGATGCAGAGCTTGCAGCTAAGATTATGTATGCAGATGAGATTGCTTCATCTTCTGACGTGGCTGCAACAGTAAGCGAAAAGGCTGCTGAATATGCTTCATTACAGTCGAGTGTAGAATCAGCTGCAGCAAGAGGATATGTTGATACAATCATTAATCCTGAAGATACAAGAAAGTACATTGCTGCATCTTTAGAGATGCTTTATAGAAAAAGTGAGATCAGATTTGATAAGAAGCATGGCACTGTATAATATAGGAGTAGAACAATATGAAGAAGATTAATTTTAAAAGATTCTCATTGTTGTTATGCATGATTGCCTGTATGTTAACATTTACAGCCTGCACAGACCAGATTTCAACTGATGATGTTAAGCTTTCAGTTAAGATGAATGAGCTTACAGATGCTCAAGAGAGTATCAAAAAGTGGTCAGTAGGAATCATAACATACCTTGACAAAACCTCAGATGAGGATATAAAACAAGATGCAACAGCTGCATTAGGTCTTGGTGATGTGGATGGCAATTTATATATTGTTAACTCTGAGAATGGTATGAATGCCGCAACAGTAGAGTTTTATAACAGTTGGATTAAGTCAAGAAGCGAATTGGGTTCTCTTGTTTCTATTGATAAGGGAACTATACAGCTTAGCAAGGATACTGGAACTCTATGTTCTGTAACAGTAGTTGCAACATATGATAAGAGACAGTGTACATTTGAATTTGTATTTGATGATGATTACAATCTTACAAGTGGTGCAATTAACCCAACATACACCACAAGTGAGAAGTTGAGCAAGGCTGCTCTTAATACAGTAATTGGTATCGGAACAGTTTTCATTGTACTTATATTTATCTCATTTATTATTTCTTTATTTAAGTATATTAATGTTATTGCAGATAAGCTGTCTGGAAATAAGGCTTCTAAGGAAGAAACTGCAAGCAGCGTTGATAATGCTATTGCACAGATTGTTACCAAGGAAGAGAATGAAGCAGACGACCTTGAGCTTATTGCGGTTATTACAGCAGCTATTGCTGCATCTGAAGGAACATCATCTGATGGTTTGGTAGTTCGTTCAATTAGAAAGAGAAGATAGAGTTATCTCACAAGTTAAGGAGGATATTAAGATGAAGAATTATACAATTACTGTTAATGGTAATGTTTATGATGTTACAGTTGAAGAGGGACAGACAAGTGGTGTAGTAAGTGCGCCTGTTAAGGCAGCTGCTCCAAAGGCAGTTCCAGCAAAGCCTGCAGCTCCAGCCGGAGCACAGGGTGCTGTAAAGGTTGAAGCTCCAATGCAGGGCAAGATTTTAAAGGTTAATGCCACAGCAGGTGCTGCTGTTAAGAAGGGTGACGTATTAGTTGTTCTTGAGGCTATGAAGATGGAAAATGAAATCTGTGCTCCACAGGATGGAACAGTTGCAACAGTTGAGTGTTCAGTTGGTGACTCAGTTGTGACAGGAAAAGTATTAGTTTCATTAAACTAATTCACTATGATTGAGTCATTAAACTGGAGGTTATAGAATGAGTTACATTATAACAACATTAGGAAACCTCATACAGCAGTCAGCATTCTTTGGCCTGACCTGGGGCAATTACCTTATGATTGCCATTGCTTTGGTTTTCCTGTATCTGGCTATTAAAAAGGGATATGAACCTCTGCTTTTAGTTCCAATTTCATTTGGTATGCTGCTTGTTAATATGTATCCTGATATTATGTTAACTATTGAGGATTCTGACAACGGCGTAGGAGGTTTATTACATTATTTTTACCTGCTTGATGAGTGGAGTATTCTTCCTTCACTTATTTTCCTGGGTGTTGGTGCAATGACTGACTTCGGTCCTCTGATTGCAAATCCAAAGAGCTTTTTGCTTGGTGCAGCTGCCCAGATTGGTATATTTACAGCTTATATTCTGGCTATTGTTATGGGATTCCCAGATAAGGCTGCCGCAGCTATTTCTATTATAGGTGGTGCTGATGGACCTACATCTATTTTCCTTGCTGGTAAGCTGGGACAGACAAAGTATATGGGACCTATTGCGGTAGCAGCATATTCATATATGTCTCTGGTTCCAATTATACAGCCACCTATTATGAAGGCTCTTACAACTGAGAAGGAAAGAAAGGTTAAGATGGAGCAGTTAAGACCTGTTTCAAAACTTGAGAGAATTCTTTTCCCTATCGTTGTAACAATTGTGGTAGTACTTATCCTTCCTACAACAGCTCCATTGGTTGGTATGCTTATGTTAGGAAATCTCTTTAAAGAATGTGGAGTTGTTAAGCAGCTTTCAGAGACAGCTTCTAATGCTTTGATGTACATTGTAGTTATTATCCTTGGTACATCAGTAGGTGCAACTACAAGTGCTGAAGCATTCCTTAATCTTGATACATTAAAGATTGTTGCTCTGGGACTTGTTGCATTTGCTGCAGGTACTGCGGCGGGCGTACTGTTTGGTAAGCTGATGTGCAAGGCTACACATGGTAAGGTTAATCCACTTATTGGTTCTGCCGGTGTATCTGCGGTGCCAATGGCAGCCAGAGTATCCCAGAAGGTTGGTCAGGAAGCAGACCCTTCTAACTTCCTTCTCATGCATGCTATGGGACCAAATGTTGCCGGTGTAATCGGTACAGCTGTTGCTGCCGGTACTTTCATGGCTATGTTTGGTGTTATATAACATTAGTAAATATTGATTAGTGCTGCATTGCAGCAGTTTAAGTAAAATTATTATTTTGGAGGAATATTAAAGATGGCAGAACAGGTTAAGAAACCATTGAAGATAACTGAAACTGTATTAAGAGATGCCCATCAGTCACTTATTGCTACAAGAATGACTACTGAACAGATGCTTCCAATCATTGATAAGATGGATAAGGTTGGCTATCATTCAGTAGAGTGCTGGGGTGGTGCTACATTTGATGCATCTCTTCGTTTCCTTAAAGAGGATCCATGGATGAGACTCCGTAAGTTAAGAGATGGATTCAAGAATACTAAACTTCAGATGTTATTCAGAGGACAGAATATCTTAGGATATAATCATTATGCTGATGATGTTGTTGAATATTTTGTTCAGAAATCTATTGCTAACGGAATTGATATTATCCGTATATTTGATTGCTTTAATGATTTAAGAAACCTTGAGACAGCTGTTAAGGCTGCAAAGAAGGAAAAAGGACATGCCCAGATTGCTCTTTCATACACATTAGGAGATGCATATACTCTTGATTACTGGAAGGATACAGCAAGAAGAATTGAGGACATGGGTGCAGATTCAATCTGTATTAAGGATATGGCTGGACTTCTTGTTCCATACAAAGCAACAGAGCTTGTTCAGGCGTTAAAGGAAGGTTCTTCACTTCCTATTCAGATGCATACTCACTATACATCTGGTGTTGCTTCTATGACATATCTTAAGGCTGTTGAAGCTGGTGCAGATATTATTGATACAGCAATGTCTCCATTCTCAATGGGAACATCACAGCCAGCAACAGAGGTTATGGTTGAGACATTTAAGGGAACAGAGTATGATACAGGCTTAGACCAGAATCTTCTTGCAGAGATAGCTGAGTATTTCCAGCCAATGAGAGAAGAGGCGCTTAAGTCAGGACTTATGAACACTAAGGTTCTTGGTGTTAATATTAAGACACTTCTTTACCAGGTACCAGGTGGTATGCTTTCAAATCTTGTTTCACAGCTTAAGGAAGCTGGTGCAGAGGATAAATATCAGAAAGTTCTTGAGGAAATTCCAAGAGTACGTAAGGATTATGGTGAACCACCTCTTGTTACTCCTTCATCTCAGATTGTTGGTACTCAGGCTGTACTCAATGTATTACAGGGTGAGCGTTATAAGATGATTACAAAGGAATCAAAGAAGGTTCTTGCAGGTGAGTTTGGACAGACAATTAAGCCATTCAATCCAGAGGTTCAGAAGAAGGCAATTGGTGATGCAAAGCCTATTACATGCCGTCCAGCTGACTTGATTGAGCCACAGCTTGAAAAGTATAATAATGATCCAGTTGTACAGCGCTATAAGCAGCAGGATGAGGATGTACTTTCTTATGCGTTATTCCCTGCTGTTGCAACAGAATTCTTTAAGTACAGGGAAGCTCAGCAGACCAAGGTTGACCCGGCTGTAGCTGACACAGAGAATAAGGCATATCCAGTTTAATGGATTGTTATGATTATCTGACATAATAGTAACATATAGATATGTTATGAATATTTTAGCCCCGGCTTTACACTGTGAATCCGATGATTAATTCATTTGGTTCATGGTGTAGAAGCCGGGGCTTTTTGTTATTTCATGTATCAGTGTGTTACATTTTCCTGTTGATTAATATGTTGTTTAATTCTCCAAATGCTGCTGCCCGTACTGTCTGGGACAGAGTCTCTATATCGACCGGAATGTCATTCTTTATCCATCTGACATAGGAGGAGATTATTGCAGAAATAAAGAATTCTGCATATATTTCTAACTCCTGGTCATTAAGCTGGAAATATTTCTTATGGGTATTAACAATTGATTCAACCAGCTGTTCTTTTATTCTGCCAAAGAAAAAGTCGTACTTCTGATTAATGGCAATAAATTTGAACAGGTCATAGTTATCCATTACAATGTTGTTTAGTGTTTCAAAAAAACTATCTACAGTAAATGAAGCTGTTTTGATGTTGCTTTCTGTCAGATTATTTTTTAGTTCATTGATTTTCAAATTGGTGAAGTCCTTAAGGATATCATCAATGCTCTCATAGTGAAGATAGAATGTCTTTCTGTCAATATCAGCCTCTTTGGCGATTTCTGAAATTGTAATCTTTTTGAGTTTACTATTCATAATCAGTCTGAAGTATGCTTCCTGGATTGCTTTTCTTGTTTTTTCAATACGTCTGTCCATTTTTCCCCAATCTTATTAAATGTGTTGATTAATCTATATAACCCATATATTTGGTAATTGAATTGATGATTTTACATCAGTATAATACCCATGTGTAGAAAAATCAACGAAAAGAGGATTATTTGTTATGGATTATATGATATTTGCAGATGTTTCCATAGATATTGATATGGCATTTGCTGATAAGTATGATTTAAAATACATATCTATGGAATATATATTAGATGATAATTCATTTAATTGTAGCAGACCAGAAAATGATGAGATGATGCACCAGTACTATGAGAAACTGAGATTAAAGGCATCTACCCACACAAGCCAGATTGTACCTAATAACTATGTTGAAGCCTTTGAGGGATATATCAAAGAAGGTAAGGGAATTCTGTATATTTCTTTATCAAGTGGTCTTAGCAATACATATGAATCAGCACTTCTTGCTGCCAAGATGCTTAAGGATGATTATCCTGAGTGCGAAATAGAGGTTGTGGACAGTCTTGGTGCAACAGGTGGAATGGGAATTCTTGCTGAATCAGCCTGCCTTAACAGGGAAAAGGGTATGAGTCTTTCTGATAATGCAAAGTGGCTGAGGGAGCATGCAAATAATATAAACTTCTGGTTTAAAGTTGAAGACCTTATGTATCTTTGTAGAGGCGGAAGAGTGTCTGCCACCACTGCAGTTGTGGGAACAGCTCTTAAGATTAAACCTATACTTACAATTGATTCTACAGGTAAGCTTCAGACAATTGATAAGAAGAGGGGCGATAAACAGGCAATGTTAGGACTTATTGAGAGATTTGAGGAGACATATGATCCTGATATGGGCAATACAGTTTATGTATCCTGTGCAGACTGCAGGGATGTAGCGGAAACGTTAAAGTCAAAGCTTTTGGAAAAGCATCCGGATCTTGATATTAAGATTACTATGTTAAGTCCTATTATTGGAGCACATACAGGTCCTGATATGTTATCACTTATTTATTATGGTTCAAAGAGAAAATATTAATATTGCAATTATTGTTTATAGTGCGCAATACAATTGACGTGATATATGAAGTGCAAATTGAGCAGGTGTTATCCTGCTCAATTATTTTTTAAAAAAGGTTTGTAAAATATTAATAGTTCGTAGTATAATATTGTGCGGCTATATTATACTTTTTTGGAGATAGTAATGATAAAATTAGAAAAAACACAAGTTTTTAATTTTGAGAATGCGGTAAGAGGTGCAAGAAATCCTTTGAACAGCTGGGGGAGAATGGATAGTCACACTGATAACGGAATTTTTGTATTTGGCCCGAATGACCTTGATTTGGCAAAGAGATTGTGCAAGGCGGGAAGTGATCATAGAAAGTTTATAAGACAGATTTTTATCTCTGTGGATATTACAGCACCATTGTACTGGTGGAAGGAATATGATACGTATAAGGTTGGAACTGTTGCTAATTCTACAAGCACTATGCATAAGATACACAGCAAGCCTTTTGAACTTAAGGATTTCAGTACTGACCATATGAATACAGAGACACTGGAGTTTATGAATAAGAATCTTGGATTTCTTGAAGATTTACGAATTAAGTTTGTTGAAACTAAAGATAAGGACTACTGGTACAGCATTATTCAGCTTTTACCTGAAAGTTACAACCAGATGAGAACATGTACATTTTCATATGAGAATGCTGTGGCAATGTACAATTCCAGAAAGAATCATAAGTTGGATGAATGGCACACATTCTGTGACTGGGTTTTGGAATTACCATATTTTAAGGAATTATTTGCTCATTTAATAAGTGAGTAGTTAAGGAATGTACATAGGGGGAACAATGGAAGTGTATACACAAATATGTGGATTGGTTATTTTATTATTAATTATTGTATTCTGTATATTAAAGGGCAGGGATAAGTTTAGTTATGGCAGGTTTTTCACACTGAATATTATTGTGGCTATTGTAAGCCTTATTCTTGATATGGTTTCAAGTAATCTGGTTTATAATGCTGCCTTTTTGCCAGAAAAACTTGTACATGTCGTATCAAAGCTGTATCTCATGTCATTAATTGCATCGGTAGTTTGTTGTGTTTCTTATATTATTGCCAGTTTGTCAAATGTAATTACATACTGGAAGAGAAGATGTATAAATATGCATGTTGCTGCTGTGGGATTTTGTGTTCTTGTAGGAATACTGCCGGTAGATTATAAGGTTGGAATTGAGGAGCATTCTCTTATAGCTGCAGGCTCTGCTGCAATAATGTCTTTGCTTTCATGCTTTGTATTTCTTATGTACATATTATTCCTTACAGTACAGTTCAAGAACCAGATTAGCCATATAAGAATTGAAGGAATTATTATGTGGGTTTCTGTGTGCATGATTGCTGTAGTGGTACAGTTTATTGCGAGAGGAAAGTTCTCGATTAATGGATTTGGTTTTTCACTGGCGTTTCTTTTGCTTTTCTATAAGTTTGAGAATCCTGACCTTGATCTGGATTCAGTGACAGGTATGTATAACAAGCATGCACTCTTGTCATACGTTTCTTATCTGCTTAATGAAAGGGAAAGTTTTGCTGTTGTTTCTGTATTCTGTAACCTTCTGGATAAAGGGTATGACCATAATATTGTGGACAAGGTTTTTCTTGAATCTGTTAATTATATTAATGAATACAGAGACAATAAAGTATTTGTTTCAGGTGATTATGAGATTATAGCTGTTTATAAGAATAAGACCAGCGCGTTGGAGCATTCTGAAATTATAAAGGAAAGATTTAAAGATGGATGGTGCAATAATTCTATTGTGATGGATCCTTACATGATTATTGTAGATGATTCTTCTTTCTTCAACAATGCCCTGGATGTTCCATATTGTTTAAGATATATTAAATCAAATTATATCGAGCCGGCAGATATACATTATTACAGAACACCTCATGATGTAATAAGAAAGATGTATGAACAGAGGGAGAAAATCAGATTTATTAATGACGCTCTGGATAATGACAGAGTTGAAGTGTATTATCAGCCAATATTTTCAACCGGATTAAAGAAGTTTGTTGCAGCTGAGGCACTTGTACGTTTAAGAAATGAAGATAATTCTATTGTAATGCCAAGCGAATTTATTGAGATTGCAGAGCAGAATGGACTTATTATCCGACTGGGAGAGACAGTGTTCAGAAAAGTGTGTCAGTTTTTGAGTGAACACAATCCATCTTCCCTGGGAATAAATTATATTGAGGTTAATCTTTCTGTTGTCCAGTGTGAATATGCAGGACTTGCCAACGATTATATTGCTATTATGGAAGAATATCACATTGATCCATCCTGGATTAATATGGAGATAACAGAGTCAGCAAATAACGTAGCCAGAGGCAATATGTTAAGAAATATGGAAAAACTCCAGGAATATGGTGTTAAGTTTTCTCTTGATGATTTTGGAACAGGACATTCCAACCTTAATTACATTATGGAAATGCCTGTTGATATTGTTAAGTTTGATAGAAAGATGGTTACTTCATATTTTAAAGATGGCAAGGCAAAGTATGTTATGGATGCTGCCATGTCAATGATTAAGGGAATGGATATGGAGATTGTTTCTGAGGGGATTGAGGATGAGAACCAGCTTAATGTAATGAATGACCTTGGGATTCATTATATTCAGGGCTTTTATTTCTCTAAGCCGCTTCCTCAGAATGAATTTATTGATTATATTGTTAATAATAACAATAAGTCTATTGCTTATTAGACTGACAGGATTTGAACACCAAAACCTGCAGGCGGAATGGAGATAACATGAATTCCTCTCTTGAATTGCTTAATATTATCAGGAAAAAACGTGAAGGTTTAAGCAAGGGACAGAAGAAAATTGCTGATTATGTACTGAATAATTATGAGAAAGCAGCGTTCCTGACAGCCCTGGAACTAGGTAATGAGGCTGGAGTCAGTGAATCAACTGTGGTCAGATTTGCGTCTGCTTTAGGATTGTCAGGTTATCCGGAGTTTCAACGAAAGCTGGCAGGGATGGTTCAGGAGAAGATTCATTCTATTGAACGGATAGAAGTTGCAGGTGGAGCAATGCCAAGGGATCAGGTACTTAATAATGTTCTTAAGGCTGATTCCAGCAAGATTTTACTTACTCTGGAGTCTATAGACAGACATGCTTTTGATCTGGCAGTTACAGATATTCTTAATGCCAGACATGTATATGTTATAGGTCTTAGAAGCTGTGGACCTCTGGCTTCATTTCTAACATATTATCTTAAACTGGTAAGAGAAGGTGTTACTCAGATTATGAGCAGTAATACTAATGAAATACTGGAAGAGATAATTCATATCAGTCATGAGGATGTGGTAATTGGAATCAGTTTCCCAAGGTATTCCATGAAAACCCTTAAGGCTATGGAGTTTGCCAATGACCGTAATGCAAGAATAATAGCCATTACGGACAGCAAACATTCCCCAATGAATATGTATTCATCATGTAATCTGTTTGCAAGAAGTGATATGGCTTCTATAGTGGACTCGTTAGTTGCACCATTAAGCGTAATTAATGCCCTGATTGTGGCATTATGTCTCGCACGGAATGAGGATGTAATAAAGAATCTGGAAACTCTGGAAAGTGTTCTTGAGAATTATCAGCAGGGAGATAATGATGATATTAACCTGCTGGATGAAAATATGTATGAAGAGTTAAAGAAGATGTCGAAAGATAGTGAGGAATAATGAAGAATGTCATAATAACAGGAGGCGGTCCTGCAGGAATGATGGCAGCTATCACGGCTGCAAGGCGGGGCTTTAAGGTTACGTTAGTGGAAAAAAATGAAAAGCTGGGAAAGAAGCTTTTCATTACCGGCAAAGGCAGATGTAATATTACCAATGCAGGAGATTCTGAAGATCTGTTTAATAGTATAGTAACTAACAGGAAGTTTATGTTTTCTTCATTCAATGGTTTCAGTAATTATGACACACTGGGATTTTTTGATGAATTAGGGCTGCATATTAAGATTGAAAGAGGAAACAGAGTTTTTCCGGAATCAGATCATTCATCTGATGTTATTGGAGCTTTAAACAGGGAATTA
>SAMEA3663175__coassemble_426_pt1 | contig 11510 bp, 6 predicted proteins | sample SAMEA3663175__metabat2_high_PE_014 | metagenome-assembled genome bin SAMEA3663175 (sample SAMEA3663175) | pig gut metagenome | biome: pig gut; feature: pig-associated habitat; material: faeces | place: Denmark | collected 2012 | reverse complement strand
CGGGCGTGGGGCAGAGCCTGCGCCCTAACCCGGCTTGATTTTCTTAGCACGACACCTTCTGCGTCATGTCCTCAATAGAACACGTGGGTTCCGATAATTGTAAAGCTTGATAGCGTCTCAAGAGCAACACTGTATGATGGTCTGAATGCAGTATACTCTCCCACATTGTTAGTTCCCGACAAAGCATCCATAGCAGCCATGAGACACTCCTTTCTAGGTCCTGCATTAAGTCTTGCCTGGAACGCTGCACTTGGTCCGCCGGCTCCGTCAGACACCCCTGAGAACTGTGACCTGGCATATATTACACTTGCAATACTGCCAGGATATCTTGAACTTCTGACCCTGTTTAATACTACATTGGCAACTGCCAGCTTTCCTTCATAGCACTCCCATGCAGATTCCCAGTCAATTACACATGCCAGCATCCATACCTCCTGGTCTGAAACTGACATAACCGGATTATAAGATATATCAACCTCCTGCATAGCCGCTGCAATCTTGGCTGCCTTTGCTTCTTCAGCCCTTCTTGCCGCCTCTGCCGCAGCTGCTTCCTCCTCTGCAATCTGCTCTGAGGTCTTGCCAAATGCAAGATTATAATTAAGTGACATATCTGCCTCAATTACATAACCATCTCCATTTTCTGTAGATACTATCATATAATCTCCGCATCTTCCTACAGCCTGAAGCTCTGCTCCATTATCAAGAGTACATATAAGTCCCACATTAGCAGGTGTTTCATATACAAATGCCCTGTCAGACATAACAGTGGCTGTCATATCACCGCCAATAACCTGAGCTTCTTCTCCAAAGCAAAGATATGCTGTATTCACATACCCTTCCAGCTCACCAGAAATAATTCTGGTCCATACAGGCCCCTGTTCAACTACTTCAGCAATATTATCAGTAAACAGTCTTCCCGCGACATCTGATTCCTGGGTTGGCTGACTGTAAACCTCAAGGTAATCCTCGCTGATTCCAACTGCCAGGCCATCATATATGTTGGTTATCTTACGGCTTTCCATGCCCAAAGCAACTATATCAGCTGTATTTTCAGAGTAAGTGGCCTCTTTTACAACATTCTGTGTATCTTTCTCACTTCTCTTTCCAGTAGTAACTGCACTGCTCATACCAGGCACTAGCGGCATTAATATAATCACTGCCATCAGCCCTAAGTACACCAGTACTCTGCTACGTTTACGCTTCATTAAAATCCCTTTCTAACATTTGATATTCTCCGGGAGCCTCTGCATCATGCTTTTTAAGCAACATGCTCCTGCTCATAATATTCAAATGTTACATAAATGTTACATTTATATCAAAGGCATTGTAACAAAGTTTAATATTTTTGTCAAATTTATCCAGTTATCGTCTCTGCCTTGCCGCTTCAAATGCCAGAACAGTGCAGGCTATAGCTGCATTCAGGGACTCAACCTCCCCTGACATAGGAATCTTAACAAGACAGTCAGCAGCTGAAACTGCCTGGCTGGTAAGACCATTTCCTTCATTTCCTATAAGAAATGCTGTTCCACCAGTATAGTCAATATGTGTATAATCACTGCTGCCCTTAAGGTGGGCTGCATACAGCTTAACCCCTTCCTTCTGCAACTGCCCCAGTGTATCTGTAAAGCTGCCGGCAATTACATATGGCATTCTGAATATAGAACCCATAGTCGACCTTATTGTTTTAGGATTGTATATATCAACAGAGTTGCTGCTGATTACCACTCCTGTAGCACCTGCCGCCTCTCCCATTCTTATAATAGTGCCCAGATTCCCTGGGTCCTGAAGATTTTCCACACACAAAACTAAAGGTGCACTGCCTTTTCTGTCCTTTCCAAGAACGTCTGAGAGAGTGTACCTTTTCATTTTCACAACTGCCATAATCCCCTGTGGTGTCTTAGTGTCCGACATATGGTTGTACACATTGTCACTTACCACCTCAGTAATGGCTTTATCATATTTATATTCACAATTCTTTGAGAAACTTTCTGAAATATATATCTTAACAAGATCAGAGGATGGTACCTCTGATACCATCCTTATCCCTTCAACTACATACTCGCCGTATTCTCTTCTTTCCTTTGCCTTCGATAAAAGCCCCAAAACGTGCTTTACCTGTGAGCTTCCTGTACTTGTAATCATAATTATCTTGAAAGCAATGTGCTGATATTAAACTCATATTCGTTAATATCCTTCTTCATTGCTAAAGCCTCATCAATATCATAGTCTACAAACTTACCATCCTTATAAGCCACAATTCTGTTGCTCTTACCCTCTGCCAGAAGGTCAACTGCATAAGCTCCCATAACTGAAGCATACATTCTGTCCTTACATGTTGGTGAGCCACCACGCTGCATGTATCCAAGAATCGTTGCTCTTGTCTCAATACCTGTAGCAGCCTCAATTCTCCTTGCCATTCCTGTTGAATGTCCGATACCTTCGGCGTTAATAATCAGATGATGCTTCTTTCCCCTCTTTCTTCCTTCAATAATATGATTGATAAGAGTCTGCTCATCATTATCATATCTTTCAGGAAGCAGAATATCCTCTGCACCATTGGCAATACCACACCAGAGAGCTATATAACCAGCATTACGTCCCATAACCTCAATGATTGAACATCTCTCATGGGATGTAGATGTATCCCTGATTTTATCAATAGCCTCCATGGCTGTATTAACAGCTGTATCGAAACCAATTGTATAATCTGTACATGCAATATCAAGGTCAATTGTTCCAGGAAGTCCGATAGTGTTCACTCCATTCTCTGCCAGCTTCTGGGCACCTCTGAAAGAACCATCACCACCAATCACAACAATACCATCAATCTTATGCTTCTTACATACTTCAGCAGCACGCTTCTGTCCTTCCGGAGTCATGAATTCAAGACATCTTGCTGTATAGAGAATTGTACCACCTCTTGAAATAATATCTGCCACACTTCTCTTATCCATATCTATAACTTCATCACTTATAAGTCCATTGTAACCTTTCTGGATACCCTTAACCTTAAGACCCTTGTTGAGTGCAGTTCTGACAACAGCTCTGATAGCTGCATTCATTCCCGGTGCGTCACCACCACTTGTAAGTACACCAATTGTTTTAATCTCTTTTGCCATAACTACTCCTCCCTCGTCACATACAGACTTAATTAATTACATTTTGATATTTTTTCCACAAATCGACATTATTGTACATCAATAAAAACAAAAAAGCAATAAACATTATGTGGTCTCAATATTCTTCTCTCCATATATTTTACGCAGGTCATCAATAAGCTGTGAAGTGACACATATATTTTTGCTATCCGGCCACTTGTAACGCTTGTTTTCCTTGGTACAGTACACTATTACAGAATCTCGTCCGTCAGAGTCTTTAAGCATCTCCTCCAGCTGGGGAGCCTTTTCCTTATACATCGCCTCATCTTCCATACGAATCCACAGTACTCTCGGCACCTGTGAAAATGGAGTAATGGACTCACATATAAGCCTGCCATTCTCATCGGCATTGGCCTGAACCCTTCCTGTTATGAATATTTTATCATTACCATCAATAGCACCTCTGTTATTGGCAAAACTCTTAGGAAACACAACTACCTCAACTGTTCCAAACAAATCTTCAATAGTAAGAATTGCCATAAGCTCACTTCTCTTAGTAGTCATGATTTTTTTGTTCATAATCATGCCGCCAATAGTCTGCTTAGAGCCATCTGCCACCTTTGTCTCTCCCAGTTCATCATCAATCTCGAAGTCCTGTGAGTTTGCCGTAACGTGCTTTCTCCACATTCCTGCATATTCATCAAGAGGATGTCCGCTGACGTATACTCCAAGAACCTCCTTTTCATATTCCAGTTTTTCTTCTTTATTGAATTCATCCAAATCCGGCATCTTAATCTGGAATTCAGATTTGGCGCTGTCATCCACTATATCAAACAATGACATCTGGCCTGATATGGCGTCTTTCCCCTGTTTAACCTCATTATCAAGAATCTGGGAATATACCCCCATCATCTGTCGCCTGTTTGCTCCAAATGTGTCCATTGCCCCAGCTTTAATAAGGTTTTCAACTATCCTCTTATTAAGAGAAGTATACAGTCTTCCAATGAAATCCTGCATGCTTCCAAATCTGCCATTCTGCTGCCTGTCTGCAATAACTGCCTCAATAACAGGTCTTCCAAGTGCCTTAATGGCAGAGAATCCGAAACGTATTGAATTCTCCTCAGTTGTAAATCCCATATAGGATTCATTTACATCAGGAGGAAGAATAGGTATATTCATCTGCCTGCATGCATATATATACCCCTCCACTTTAGAAGTGTTGTCTGATACTGATGTAAGCAGGGCACACATATATTCAACAGGATAATGTCTCTTTAAGAATGCAGTCTGATAACAGACCACAGCATATCCTGCAGCATGGGATTTGTTAAATGCGTAAGCTGCAAAGCTCATCATTTTATCAAATATAAGATTACCCACCTCTGCAGAAACTCCATTCTTAATACAGCCAGGAATTCCCTCTTCTTCATTGCCATATATGAAATTCTGTCTTTCCTTTTCCATGACTTTAAGCTTTTTCTTAGCCATGGCTCTACGAACCAGGTCACTGCGTCCCAGGGAATAACCAGCCAGGTCACGTACAATCTGCATAACCTGTTCCTGATACACAATAACGCCATAGGTTGGCTTAAGAATAGGTTCAAGCTGAGGACAGTCGTACTGGATGTTATCCTTGTTCTTCTTTCCCTCCACATACTGTGGTATATAATCCATAGGTCCTGGTCTGTACAGGGAAATTCCTGCAATAATGTCATCTAAACATGTAGGCTTAAGTTCCTTCATGAAATTCTTCATGCCACCGCTTTCCAGCTGGAACACGCCATCACATTTACCGGAACTGATAAGTTCATAGACCTCCGGGTCTTCATAGCTGATTTTACTGATTGAGAATTCTGGATTTATCTTTCTTACAAGAGCTTCTGCATCACTTAGAACCGTCTCTGTACGCAGTCCTAAGAAGTCCATCTTAAGTAATCCCAGTTCCTCCAGGGTATCCTTCTCAAACTGGGCAACAATCTCCCCATCAGCACCTATAGACAGCGGAACATACTCCCCAACCGGTTTTCCACTGATAAGCACCCCGGAAGCATGGATTGATGCATGACGTGGAAGTCCCTCCAGCTTCTTACTTTTTTCAATCAGATCCTTTACCTGCGGGTCATTCTGATATAACTCCTTAAGGTCAGGATTTTCCTGAATAGCCTTATCTATTGTTATATTAAGTTCTCTCGGAACCATCTTGGCTATGTTGTCCACCATGGCATAAGGCAGATCCAGAACTCTTCCCACATCCTTGATAACAGCCCTTGCTGCCATTGTTCCAAATGTAATAATCTGTGAAACACAGTCCTTACCATATTTACTTATTACATATTCAATAACCTTCTGGCGGTCGTTATCTGAAAAATCCACATCAATATCGGGCATTGTTACACGCTCAGGATTAAGGAAACGCTCAAAGAGAAGATTATATTTCATAGGATCTATATCAGTAATTGTAAGGCAGTAAGATACAAGGCTTCCAGCAGCGGAGCCTCGTCCAGGACCTACTGCACAGTCATGAACCTTTGCAAAATTCACATAATCCCACACAATAAGGAAATAATCCACAAATCCCATGGAATGAATAACCGAAAGCTCATAATCCAGTCTCTGGCAGAGGTCCTCATGATCCTCAACAGGTGTAATCGCAACCTGCTTACGGTCCTCTACATCCAGCTTACTGGCATGCTCCAGTATTTTTTCCATATCCACATCCATAGTTTTGTCTGGATAACGCTTTTTTAAGCCATCAAAGCACAGATAATTTAAGTAAGTCCATGATGTATATCCCTCAGGCACCTGGAACTTTGGAAGCTTCGTCACACCAAATTCAATGTCTACATTACACCTGTCAGCTATTTTGTGAGTGTTTTCCAAAGCCTGTAGCGCATATGGAAACAGTTCTGCCATCTCCTCCGGAGATTTCAGGTAATACTGTCCCCCTGTGTAACGCATTCTGTTCTCATCACTAACCTTCTTGCCAGTCTGGATACACAGAAGAATATCATGAGCCTCCGCATCATCTGCCATAATGTAGTGGGAATCATTAGTACATACAAGCTCAATTCCCAGTTCACCTGACATTCTCACTAGCTGTGGATTAACATATTTCTGGTCAGGAAGCCCATGATCCTGAAGCTCCAGGAAAAAATTTCCCTTTCCGAATATCTTCTCATATCTTTTGGCAGCTTCCACTGCCATCTCATACATTCCCCTTGACAGGTATTTCTGCACTTCGCCTGCCAGACACGCACTTAAGGCTATGATACCCTCCGAATATCTCTCCAGCACATCATAATCCACACGGGGTTTATAGTAAAACCCTTCGGTGAATCCTGCTGAAACAATTTTCATCAGATTATCATAGCCTTTGTTGTTCTCTGCTAAAAGGACAAGGTGATAATACTTGTCATCACCTGTCCCTGCTTCCTTATCAAATCTTGAGCCTGGGGCAACATAAACCTCACATCCCAGAATTGGTTTAATTCCTGCATCCTTGCAGGCTTTATAGAAATTAATCACACCATACATTACACCATGGTCAGTTATAGCAAGGCTGTCCATTCCCAGTTCCTTTGCCCTTGCAACTAACTCTTTTATTTTGCTGGAACCATCCAGCAGCGAATATTCAGTATGGACATGTAAATGTGTGAAGTTCATTTGAAACCCTCAATCTATCTTATGATAATTAATTATTCAGTTTTGTCTGTATTACCCTGAGCTTCTTTCTTCTTATCGAGATTATCCCAGAAATCATCAACAGGACCGCTTACTGTAGAAGAATAGCTTCCATCCTCGTTGAATGTTACACTTTCAGCCACCTTCTCAGATTTAGTCATATCAGAAGTGTCAACAGGTTCAGGAATACCCTTTACTCTGCGGAATATCTTCATGAATTCCTTACCTGTAATTGTTTCCTTCTCATACAGATATTTTGCAATTTCATCAAGGACATCCCTGTTCTCAGAAAGAAGCTTCTTAGCCTCCTCGAAACATTTCTTAAGGAGTTCCTTAACTTCTTCATCAATCATGGCAGCTGTCTCATCTGAGCAGTTAAGTCTTGCTGTTCCGTCAAGATACTTGCTCTCAACAGTTTCCAGACTCATAAGGCCAAACTTCTCTGACATACCATACTGTGTAATCATTTCTCTTGCAATCTTGGTTGCCTTCTCAATATCGTTAGAAGCACCGGTAGTTATTGTTTCAAATACAATCTCCTCTGCAGCCCGTCCGCCAAGAAGAGTAACAAGTCTTGCCATAAGCTCATCCTTGGACATGAGATACTTCTCTTCCTCTGGAACCTGCATTACATAGCCAAGGGAACCCATTGTTCTTGGCACAATGGTAATCTTCTGAACTGGCTCAGCATCCTTCTTAAGAGCAGTGATAAGTGCATGACCAACCTCATGGTATGCAACTGTTCTCTTCTCCTGCTTGCTTAATATTCTGTCCTTCTTCTCCTTACCGGCAATTACAACTTCCACTGCCTCGAATAAATCCTTCTGTGATACAACATTTCTGCCATTCTTGACAGCTGATATAGCAGCCTCATTAATCATATTGGCAAGATCTGAACCAACAGCGCCACTTGTTGCAAGACCAATCTCTTCAAGGTCAACAGTATCATCCATAAGGACATCCTTAGAATGAACCTTAAGGACATCAACTCTTCCCTTAAGGTCAGGCTTATCAACAATAATTCTTCTGTCAAGACGGCCTGGTCTTAAAAGCGCTTTATCAAGTACCTCTGGTCTGTTAGTTGCGGCAAGAATGAACAATCCCTTAGATGAATCAAAACCATCCATCTCAGCAAGAAGCTGGTTAAGAGTCTGCTCTCTCTCATCGTTACCACCGCCGTATCTTGAATCACGGCTCTTACCAATGGCATCTATCTCATCAATAAATATAATACATGGAGCCTGCTTCTGGGCTTCCTTGAACAAATCTCTTACTCTTGAAGCACCAACACCAACGAACATTTCTACAAAATCAGAACCTGCCAATGAGAAAAATGGAACCTTTGCTTCACCGGCAACCGCCTTTGCAAGAAGTGTTTTACCTGTTCCCGGAGGGCCTACAAGGAGAGCACCCTTTGGAAGCTTGGCACCAATCTTGGAATATTTGTCAGGGTTATGAAGGAAATCAACAATCTCCTTAAGAGATTCCTTGGCTTCATCCTGTCCCGCAACATCCTTAAATGATACTCCGGTATTCTTCTGCACATAAACCTTGGCAGTATTCTTGCCAACGCCCATGCCTCCCATGATTCCTCCACCGCTGCTCATTCTCCTGTATATGAATGCAAACATTGCAACCATAAGAACCATTGGAAGAACATATACAAACAGGAACTCAATGATAGAGGAACTAGAATCTGGTATATGTCCTTTAACTTTAACATCAGGAAGTTCTTTCAGTTCCTGGATGAGTTCTTCATCACCTACATATCCTGTGTAGTAAGTATAGGATATTGGTGTTCCCCACATTCCCTCTTCAACATAACCTTCAATAGGTTTAATTATAATCTTGTCCGAATCAAATTCTACCTCAGCAACATTGCCATCATGCACCATCTGAATGAATTCAGTGTAAGTTATTTCCTTATATCTGGCACTGCTGACAAGCCCACGGAGAAGAGTTATACCAATAATTGAAACAAATAATACAACAATCATTCCAATAATCATGTTGTAATTCTTTTTCTTGTTATTGTTCTGATTGTTGTTATTGCGGTTGTTGTTACGGTTATTATAATTATTGTATCCGTTAGGGCCACCTGCACCTGGTCCATTGTAACCATTATATCCATTATATCCGGGACCCTGCTGTCCGCCATTGTTATATCCCGGTCCGTTGTAACCACCCGGACCATTATAGCCACCCGGACCATTATAGCCGCCCTGACCGTTGTAGCCACCCTGACCATTATAACCGCCCTGACCGTTGTAGCCACCCGGACCGTTGTAGCCACCCGGACCATTATAGCCGCCCTGACCGTTGTAGCCACCCGGACCGTTGTAGCCACCCGGACCGTTGTAGCCGCCCTGGTTGTTGTAACCATTTCTATCATTATTAGTGTTGTTTTCTTCGTTTCCCATCTACGATAATCTCCTCAATCTTATACAGGTCTTATGTCAGATTTATTATTATAAACCTGTTGCTTCTTCTTAAATAAACACAAAATCACGTGTACATTATATATAGTAACCACTTATAAATCAATTAAAAAATAATAAAGATTATTTTTAGTTTCCATTTATTATAAATATTTTTTAAAAATGTGTGGAAATAAACCCAAACACGTTGTATAATAGTTGGCAGATAGTTTTTAGCCGGTGGTGATATTTTGCTACCGGATATTTTTATTAATTTTACTAACATTATTATTTCAAAGCCGAATAACGGCAGAACGGAGGAGGCTATGCCTGTTAAATACGTATTCGTCACTGGTGGTGTTGTATCAGGACTTGGAAAGGGAATCACCGCTGCTTCTTTAGGCCGCTTGCTTAAAGCCCGGGGGTTCAAAGTTACAATGCAGAAGTTTGACCCATACATTAATATTGATCCAGGAACAATGAACCCAATACAACATGGTGAAGTGTTTGTAACTGATGATGGAGCAGAGACAGATCTTGACCTTGGACACTATGAAAGATTCATTGACGAAAGCCTTAATAAGAATTCTAATGTGACAACTGGTAAAGTATACTGGACAGTTCTTCAGAAAGAACGCCGTGGAGATTTTGGAGGAGGAACAGTTCAGGTTATTCCACACATTACTAACGAAATCAAGAGCAGATTCTACCGTGATTACTCTTCTGACGATATGAAGATTGCTATTATTGAAGTAGGTGGAACTGTTGGTGATATTGAAAGCCAGCCTTTCCTTGAGGCAATAAGACAGTTCCAGCATGAGGTTGGACATGAGAATGCAATTCTTTGCCATGTTACACTTATTCCATACCTTAAAGCTTCAGGAGAGATGAAGACAAAGCCTACACAGGCAAGCGTTAAAGAGCTTCAGGGAATGGGAATCCAGCCTGACATCATCGTATGCCGTACAGAACATCCACTTGATAACGGAATCAAGGAAAAGATTGCATTATTCTGTAATGTGCCTAAAACACATGTACTTCAGAATCTTGATGTGGACATCCTCTATGATGCACCACTTGCCATGGAAGAAGAACATCTTGCCCAGGTTGCCTGTGAGTGCTTAAAGCTTGATTGTCCTGAACCAGACCTTAAGGAATGGAGGGACATGTGCACAGCATGGAAGAACCCAACAAAGAAGGTTACAATTGCCCTTGTAGGTAAATATACACAGCTCCATGATGCTTACATCAGCGTGGTTGAAGCATTAAAGCATGGTGGCGTTGCCAATTCAGCAGAAGTCAATATCAAATGGGTTGACTCAGAAACAGTTAATAAAGATAATGTTGCAGACATCTTAGGTGATGTATCGGGAATTATTGTTCCTGGCGGATTCGGCGACAGAGGAATTGAAGGAATGATTGATTCAATCCAGTATGCAAGAGAGAACAAAGTACCTCTTCTTGGTATCTGTCTTGGAATGCAGTTATCTATCGTTGAATTTGCCCGCCACGTTGTAGGCTTTGAAGATGCATTCAGCAGTGAATTCATGCCAGACACAACTCACCCTGTTATCCACCTTATGCCTGACCAGGAGGGCATTGATGATATCGGAGGAACATTAAGACTGGGCTCATACCCATGTATCCTCGACAAGTCAAGCATAGCTTATTCCCTCTATGGTGAAGAAGAGATTCATGAGCGTCACCGTCATCGTTATGAGGTCAATAACGATTACAGAAATGTATTAAAAGAGCACGGCATGAAGCTTACAGGTATTTCACCTGATGGAAGAATTGTAGAAATGATTGAGATTGAGAACCACCCATGGTTTGTATGTACACAGGCTCACCCAGAGCTTAAGTCAAGACCAAACAGACCACATCCACTGTTTAAGGGCTTTATTGAAGCTTCTCTTAAGAACACAAAATAATATAATTAAGCAAATATAAGGCTGCACACTAAGCAATTAGTGTGCAGCCCTTTTTGCCTGAGTCTGTTAAGGAGACACCTCAGTAATCTCTAATTCCATGGCTTTATCTTCCAGCAGTCCAATATAATAGTTTTCGTACCTTATACTGAGAGCCTCATACATATCTCCCAGTTCATATACATCCTGTTTCATTCCCTTATAGACACCCTTCCCTGTAATCTTTCCATAAGCTTCCTTCAGTGTCCATATCTTGAAGAAATCCTCATCCGTCATGATATTGTTTCTTTCGTTGTGTGTGAAATATTTTCTTGCAATCCCGGCATTAACCTTTCTGTCTCCTTCCACATCAATTCCTACATTGTGGTCAGATACAGCACATGCCA
>SAMEA3663175__coassemble_424_pt1 | contig 11528 bp, 9 predicted proteins | sample SAMEA3663175__metabat2_high_PE_014 | metagenome-assembled genome bin SAMEA3663175 (sample SAMEA3663175) | pig gut metagenome | biome: pig gut; feature: pig-associated habitat; material: faeces | place: Denmark | collected 2012 | reverse complement strand
CTCAGCCATAAGTTTGTCCATAACAGGAGTCTTGGCTAAAGCTACACCATTGCCTTTAGTACTGCTATTCAAACCATAACCATCAAGAATCATTAAAACAACTGGTTTCTTTCTCATCGTAATTCTCCTTAACTCTCATAATAATATTAATTGTTTCCACAAAACGAAGAAATGATAACACATTCACGCTCTGTTGTAAAGCAGGTGTTACTCTTCCTTGAGATAGTTTACAATCTGGGCAAATTCCGGTTTTAAACTTGCTCCACCTACCAGTCCTCCATCGATATCAGGCTGTACAAATAAAGCAGAAGCATTGGCTGCTGAAACACTTCCACCATAAAGAATTCTAATCTGGTCTGCAACAAGAGAACCATATATATCCTTTATAAATCCTCTTATAGCACAGCAGACCTCCTGAGCCTGTTCTGTTGTAGCTACTTTTCCTGTTCCAATTGCCCATATAGGCTCATAAGCAATAACACAATTAATTGCTTTTTCTGATGGAATATTCTTAAATGCATTATTAATCTGCTTTCTTATAAAATCCAGGGTTACTCCATCTTCTCTCTGTTCAAGTGTCTCTCCACAGCAAAGAATTGGAATAAGGTCGTGTTCTACCACTTTCTTAAGCTTCTTATTAATTATATCATCATCCTCATTAAAATACTGTCTTCTTTCAGAGTGACCAATAATAACATACTTTACACCTGCATCAACAAGCATCTCTGGAGAGAGCTCACCAGTGTATGCCCCCTTCTCCTCATAGAAAACATTCTCCGCTCCAACCTCAATGTCAGTATCTTTCACTTCATTGATAACAGGAATAATATCGATGGCCGGAACACAAAAAAGCACATCTACATCCTTGTTATCAACATGAGGTTTAAGCTCATTAACCAGCTTTACTGCCTGGCTTGGAGTCATGTTCATTTTCCAGTTTCCTGCAATTAATTTTCTACGCATTATATACACCTCGATTTCCAAAATATTTGTTGTGCCATTGGTTGTTAATATTATAACACACTTAAAACCATATTTCCACATAAAAAAATAAGAAACAGCATGAATACTTTAATAATATTCATGCCGTTCCCTATATATTAATATTATGTCAGTTAAGGTTAGAATTATTTATCGTTAGCTGCAACGACACCTGGAAGCTCCTTACCCTCAAGGAACTCAAGTGAAGCTCCGCCACCTGTTGAAATGTGAGTCATCTTATCACCAAATCCAAGATTGTTAACAGCAGCTGCTGAATCACCACCACCGATAATTGTTGTTGCTCCATCAAGTGCTGCAAGCTCTTCTGCCACTGCAATTGTACCCTTGGCAAAGTTATCAAACTCGAAAACTCCCATTGGTCCATTCCATACAACTGTCTTAGCATCTTTAAGAGCATCCTTATAAAGCTGTCTTGTTTCTGGTCCGATATCCATTCCCATATCATCATCTTCCTGATGACCAGCTACAACAATTCTTGAAGGTGTATCATTCTTAAATTCCTTTGTAACAACTGTATCAATAGGAATAAGCATCTTAACACCCTTCTCCTTAGCCTTTTCCATCATCTCTTTAGCATAGTCAAGATAATCATCCTCTACTAATGACTTTCCAACCTTTCCACCAACAGCCTTCTGGAATGTATATGACATACCACCACCAATAATTAATGTATCAACCTTATCAAGAAGGTTGTTAATAACAGAAATCTTTGATGAAACCTTTGAACCACCAAGAATAGCTACAAAAGGTCTTACTGGATTATTAACAGCATTACCAAGGAAATCAATCTCCTTCTGCATAAGATAGCCAACAACTGCTGTATCTACATACTTTGTAACACCAACATTAGAGCAATGAGCTCTGTGGGCAGTACCAAATGCATCATTAACAAATACATCACAGATTGATGCAAGGTCCTTAGAGAACTCCTCACCATTCTTGGTCTCCTCAGCACGGAAACGGGTATTCTCAAGTAAAATAACATCTCCATTATTCATAGCTTCAACAGCTGCTCTGGCATTATCACCTACAACAGTGTCATCAGCTGCAAATTTAACTTCTTTTCCAAGAAGTTCAGATAATCTCTTTGCAACAGGTGCAAGTGAGAAAACTGGGTCTGGTCCCTTTGGCTTGCCAAGATGTGAACACAGAATAACCTTTCCGCCATCATTGATAAGCTTATTTATTGTTGGAAGAGCTGCAACAAGACGTGTCTCATCAGTAATTCTGTCACCATCTAATGGAACATTAAAATCACATCTGCAAAGAACTCTTTTACCATTAACATTAATATCATCTACGGATTTCTTATTAAGCATAATTATTCCTCCATTATCTCTAAAAATACCAGAGAATATTTTAAACTATATTCTCTGGTAAAATTCTTCCCATATCAAGATCAGATTAGTTTAATTCAGCAAAATACTTAATTGTTCTAACCATCTGGCTTGTGTATGAATTCTCGTTATCATACCAAGAAACAACCTCAACCTGAGACTTTCCATCTGGTAATGGAGAAACCATTGTCTGAGTTGCATCGAAAAGTGAACCAAATCTCATACCAACAATATCGCTTGAAACGATCTGCTCTGTGTTGTAACCAAAGCTCTCATTAGAAGCAGCCTTCATTGCAGCATTAACCTCATCAACTGTTACTGTCTTATTAACTACAGCAAAAAGGAGAGTTGTTGAACCTGTAGGAGTTGGAACTCTCTGAGCAGCACCGATAAGCTTTCCGTTAAGCTCTGGGATAACAAGACCGATTGCCTTAGCAGCACCTGTTGAGTTAGGAACGATATTGCAAGCACCAGCTCTTGATCTTCTAAGGTCACCCTTTCTCTGAGGACCATCAAGAATCATCTGGTCACCTGTATAAGCATGAATTGTACACATGATACCTGACTCAATTGGAGCAAGGTCATTAAGGGCCTTAGCCATAGGAGCTAAACAGTTTGTTGTACAAGATGCAGCAGAAATAATCTTATCTTCTGGTGTAAGTGTCTGATGATTTACATTGTAAACGATTGTCTTAAGATCGTTACCAGCTGGAGCTGAAATAACAACCTTCTTAGCACCTGCATTGATATGAGCCTGAGCCTTATCCTTTGATGTGTAGAAACCTGAACACTCAAGAACTACATCAACACCAATCTCACCCCATGGGCAGTTATTAGCATCTGGCTCTTTATAAATCTTAATTGTCTTACCCTTAACAGTAATTGTACCGGCCTCATCATCAGCTGTAACTGAATCCTCATCACCTAACTCGATGTATCTTCCCTGTGATGAATCATACTTTAAAAGATGAGCTAACATCTTAGGGCTTGTTAAATCGTTGATAGCAACTACCTCGTAACCCTCAGCACCAAACATCTGTCTGAATGCAAGTCTACCGATACGGCCAAAACCATTAATTGCAACTTTTACTGACATAAATAATTCCTCCTAAATAAATATGAGATTGTTAATAAATAATCAACTAGATTGTATTGTACATAAAATATTATAAAATATCAAGAGTGATTTCCTTTTTTTGTTAAAATGTAAAAAATAAGTCTATCCGTAAAGAAAACTTTAGCTAATTTGACGAAATTTCTTCAGAAACACATTCAGCAATATTCTTTGAATGATCTGATACTCTCTCAAGGTTAGTAAGAATATCCAGGAATGTAACACTGTTTGGAGCAGCACATAGTCCTGCTGAAAGTCTTTCAATATGCTTATTTCTCAAGCTTTCTTCAAGATCATCAACCTCATCCTCAATCCTGTATACATCTCTTACTGCTTTGATGTCCAGTGTCTCTCTGGCTGCAATAGTTCTATCCAGGCACAGAAGTACTTTGCTGAAAAGTTCTCTTAACTCATCATTTCCCTTATCAGAGAACATCATGTTATTTTGAATCTTATACTTTGTAAGATCTGCAAAATTCTCTGCATGATCAGATATTCTCTCCAGGTCAATAACCGTGTGGAAAAGATTGTTAACTACATAATGCTGCTTGTCTGTCATTGACAGATTATTAATCTTTATCAAATAAGCTGTAAGATACTTTGTATAGTAATCAACCATCTTCTCTGTTTTGTATATAACATTGACCAGTTCAGTACTATTCTCAGTAACTGCCCTTGATGCATATTCAATATTATCATAAGCAAGCTTTGCCATGGCAATAACCTGACTCTTGGCACTTTCAAGAGCCACTGCCGGCTGACTCATAAGTCTGTTATCAAAATGACGGCTGATTTCAAGCTCAGCCTCATCAATATCGTCTTCTGCACCTTCAGCAGCTTCATTTTTCTCAGGAATAATAACTCCTGAAATCTTAACAAGAAGCTGTGCAAATGGGAACATTACGGTTGTACATATAATATTAAACAGTGTGTGGAATATAGAAATCTCTACTGGTGTTATATTATGCACAGCAATGTCTGGACGTATGCAAAATAAAACAAATGCAATTACACCAAACAAAAGAGAACCCACAACATTAAACATAAGATGGATACAGGCAGCCCGCTTTCCTGTTCTTGAGGTACCAACGCTGGAAATCAGAGCTGTAACGCAGGAACCAATATTCTGTCCCAGAGTAATATATATGGCTGCATTAGTTGTAACAACACCATTAAGGGCAAGAGTCTGTAAAATACCAACTGAAGCCGATGAACTTTGAAGAATTGCCGTAACAATTATACCAATCAGAATACCTAGTAAAGGATTACTTCCAACTACCTGGAATGCATTTGAGAATATAGGAGCATCGGTGTATGCAGATACTGAAGAACTCATTAATTCAAGACCTTCAAACAGTAAACCCACACCGACAACAATCTCTCCGATTATCTTGGATTTATCCTTCTTCGCAATAATACTGACAAATGCACCAATACCAATCAATAGAGGTGCGTAAAATGACGGACTGAAGGCTTTTGCAGCCTCCCCAAGCTGTCCCAGTGATACAATCCATGCTGTAATTGTTGTACCAATATTGGCACCCATTATTACTCCTACAGCCTGCACAAGATTCATTATTCCTGCATTAACAAAACCGACAACCATGACAGTTGTAGCACCACTACTCTGAATTACCGCTGTAATCAAAGCACCGACACACACTGCAAGAAATCTGTTTCTTGTAAGATAACCCAAAAGAGACTTCATCTTTCCGCCTGCAGTCTTTTGCATACCATCAGCCATTCTGTTCATTCCATAAAGGAACATACCAATACCGCCTGCGAAAGTAAATAATGTGCTAAAATATTCCATACCGGACCTCAGTTCTTTCCAAAAATAATATTCTTTTTTTCCTTTTAATGTAAATTTTAAGAAAATTTTTTACATTCATCTTACATGATAACAACTTATAATATCATTTTCAAGGAGAAAAGATTTGTTAAATAAATATCTTTCCACTTTATTTTACATGTATTTCTATGCTAAAATCAGATAACAGATATTTTCGAAGGGAGATTAAACATGAACAGACCTGCTGATTATCATATCCACACCTTTTTTTCTGAGGATTCAGATGAATCTCCTGATAATATTATTGCGAAAGCCATATCTTTGAATCTTAAGTGTATCTGCTTTACGGACCACAATGATTATGACTGGCCAGTTATAGATGAAAAAAAAGAATTTTCATTAGATTACCCTTCATACACAAAATATATGGAGAAACTAAAATTCAAATATAAAGACATTTTCCCTGTATACATTGGCGTTGAACAGGGACTTTCACAGACAAGTGCAGATTTGATAAACAATTATGACCAGGATAATTTTCTTGATTTTATAATAGGTTCATCCCATCTTGTATATGGTGCTGACCCTTATGAAAAAGAATTCTGGACGGGCAGGGATATTGACAAATCCATAGGGGATTATTATGAAAGCATAATAGAGAATCTGATGGTTTGTAATAACTTTGATGTATATGGTCATCTGGATTACATTACAAGATATATTCCTGATAAAACATACAAGTATGACCCCAACAAATATATGGAAATAATTGAGGTCATACTAAAAAAGCTTATTGAAAACGGCAAAGGAATTGAGCTTAACACTGCCGGATTAAAGTGCCAGCTTAATGCAGCAAATCCAGACACTCCTGTTCTGAAGCTGTACAGGCAGCTTGGAGGTGAGATAATTACTGTAGGATCCGATGCACATAAAGCTGATGATGTTGGAAAATTCCATGACAAAGCTTACACTCTCCTTAAAGAAGCCGGATTTAACTATTATACTATTTTCAAAAGAAGACATCCGGAATTTATACCTTTATAATTTTATATAGTGTTTCTATCAGATAGTCTACATCCTGTGCTGTAGTATCCTCACACAGTGTGAACCTTACGCAGCTTCTTGCCTGCTGGTCTGTCAACCCAATTGCCTTAAGAACGTGGGAAGGCTTAGATGATGCAGATGAGCAGGCTGAACCTGCCGAAGCGCACACTCCGAATCTGTCAAGTGCCGACACAAGAGAATAACCATTAATTCCCGGAAAGTATATGTTAATATTGTTTGGCAGCCTGTTATCCAGTGTACCATTAAGCACTGTTCCCTTAAATGTTCTTAGAATCCTGTCAATCATATAATTTCTTAACTGTGTTTCTTTCATCCTTCTTTCATTGATTGTTTCCATGCATATCTGGGCTGCCTTAGCCATTCCAATTATTGAAGCAACATTTTCAGTGCCGGCACGCATCCCCATCTCCTGTGAGCCACCATGAATAAGTGAAGTCTCAATAGTATCCCTTCTGATATATATAAAACCTGCTCCTTTAGGTCCCCTGAATTTATGTGCACTTGCGCTTAACATATCCACACCAAGGTCATTTACATTAAGATATATATGTCCATATGCCTGAACTGCATCTGTATGGAATATAATCCCTCTCTTTCTCAGATTATTGCTTCTGGCAATATCCTTTAAAGGCATAATAGTTCCAATTTCGTTGTTTGCCGCCATTACACTTACCATAAATGTATCATTTTTAATAAGTCTTCTTATCTTATCTGGAGCAACAATACCACTTCCATCTGCTTCTGCCAGATCTTTTTCAAAACCCTGGCTTTCAATCCATTCTAATGTATTAAGCATGGCTTTATGTTCCACATTAGTGGATATAATATGTCCATGTCCCCTGTCAAATGCAGCAGCCTTAACAGCCCAGTTATCCCCTTCTGTTCCACCTGAAGTAAAATATATTTCTTCAGGTCTGGCACCAAGTGTACCGGCAATTATACTTCTTGCATTCTCTACATCTTTTCTAATCTTTCTTGCGAATTCATAATTTCCTGACGGATTGGCATACCTTACGTTAAAATAAGGCATCATTGCTTCTAACACCTTTGGATGGACAGGCGTTGTTGCCGCATTATCCATATAAATCATACTTATAATCACTCCGTATATTCATGCTTATTAATAATATATTCAAAAGAGGAATATATTGATATAAAGCGTTGTAATTAAGGACATTATTAATGATAAATATACCACGTCATTTCACAAAAAAATTAACCTGTGGAGCAATAATAAAAGGAACAATGATTCTGACATTTGCCGGAATTATCAGTAAAGTACTGGGATTTGTATACAGAATTCTACTGACAAGGCAGATTGGTTCTGAAGGTCTTGGGCTGTGTCAGGTTGCCATGCCTGTTTTGGGAATCGTTTTTTCATTATGCTGTGTAGGCTTTCAGGCTGCCATATCAAGATTCACAGCAAAAAACACAAAGGATGGAACACTTTGGCTTGTGTCCTCACTATGTTTCTGTATGCCTGTCGCTGTGATTTTAAGCACAATAACATTCCTGAAAGCTGACTTATTTGCCACAAGAATTCTTCTTCAGCCTGATGCGGCAGGCTGTGTAAGATGCCTATCTCTGTCATTTCCGTTTATTGTACTTCACGACTGCTGCTGCGGATATTTTTACGGATATAAAAAAACAGCAGTTCCTGCTGTATCCCAGCTATTAGAGCAATCTTCAAGAATTATAACCCTTATTGGAATTAGTATACTGTTTCAAAAAAGTGGAATTACCATGACACCCGAAGCTGCCCTTACAGCTAATCTTCTCGGTGAAATAACAGCGGGTGTATATTCTTTATTAAGAGTCAGGCATCATAAAAATAAAGGAAACAACAACCTTATTCCAGCAATTAAATCCTTACCTGTAACACTAAAATTTGCTCTTCCTCTGTCATTAAACAGTCTTTTGCTTCATCTTTTCCAGAGTGCAGAAGCTGTTTTAATTCCTGCACAGCTTATGGTGTCCGGTTGTTCATCCAGTGAATCTCTTAAATTATACGGAATTCTAAGCGGAATGGCTATGCCACTAATAATGCTTCCATCTGTTCTTACTAATTCACTGGCTGTACTTTTAATGCCATCTGTTGCAGAAGAAAGTAAAAATACAGGTACAACAATTCAAAATACTATTAAAGTATGCTTAAATCTTGGCATACTCAGTATATTCTTATATTACTTTTTTCTGTCCCATGTTGGTGCATATATATTTGGTGAAGAACTGCTGTGTCAGTTTACCAGACTGTTATCCTTTCTGTGTCCATTCATATATCTGTCAACCACAATAACAAGCATCCTTAATGGAGCAGGAAAAACAACCTATACATGTATACTAAATACATTAGGTATTGCAATCCGCCTGTCTTCACTTGTATTTCTAGTACCCAGATATGGAATCAATGCATATCTGTACAGCCTTTTAATTTCAAAAATTTCAGTATGTTTACTTGGATACATAAAAATAAGCCACCTGTTCCATATAAAAATGGACGCAGGCAGCTACATTATCAAGCCCTTGCTTTGTTCATCACTCGCTACGGGAATATCACTTTTTTCAACATATCTTTTCAAAACCATGTCAGCTTCCATTGGGCTAAATGTGTATGATTCACCAATATGTGAAACAATTGTAAGAATGGCTGCCGCCTGTCTTGCTGTTGTAATATACTTTATTCAGTGGTATATCTTTTCAAGGTCAATGGGAGCAAAAACCGGTAAAGGGGCATCATTATAATACTGCTCATTCATTTTATACTCATTCTTTAGCCATTCTATGGCATTTTGCCTTCCTTCATCATCAAAAGTGAAGGAAGCTTTTTTTATTAAAGATGAATCACTATCATCTCTTAATACAGCATCATATCCATATGGTCCACGCCAACAGCAGACTTCCATGTTAAAATCTGGTTTTTCACCTGTTCTTAACAGTCGGTATCTCATATTATAGTGCTGTCCGCTGTATATACCTCCATAGGAAAAGAAATTGAGCGGCATTATTTCTTTTTCATCAATCATGACAATCTCCATTTCAAAGTTATAATACAATAAATCACAAAAAACTACTCAAGAACATAAGGCGTAATCTGGTAAACATAATAATTTAACCAGTTAGTATAGAGGTTATTTGCATGGCTCCTCCATGAAAGCTCTGGTCTCCTGTTGCAGTCATCCTCTGGATAATAATTGACAGGTAATGCTACATCATCAAGCCCCTTATCCAAATCTCTTTTATATTCCTGGTCAAGAGTTACCCTGTCGTATTCAGGATGTCCCATTACAAATATCTGTTTCCCCTCTTCTGCCATAACAAGATATATTCCCGCTTCTTTAGAATCTGCAAGTACCTTAAGATTATGGTTTTTAAGAATATCCTCTCTGCATGCCTCTGTATATCTTGAATGAGGAGCATAGAAATAGTCATCAAAACCTCTGACAAGGGGTTCCTTCCTGTTTAACACATGATGTCTGTATACGCCTGACAGCTTATGATCTAACAGACTTTTCTTAATTCCATAATGATAGAACAACCCAGCCTGGGCTCCCCAGCATATGTGAAGAGTTGACGTAATATGCGTCTTTGACCACTCCATAATCATGGTAAGTTCTTCCCAGTAATCAACTTCAGTAAAATCCAGCTTTTCAACCGGTGCTCCGGTAATAATAAGACCATCAAACTTTCTGTTTTTCAATTCTGAAAATGTCTGGTAAAACTTCTTAAGATGGGAACCTGATGTATTCTTTGAAGCATGGCTTTCCAGCTGCATAAATGTAACATCAATCTGTAAAGGAGTATTAGAAAGAGCTCTTAAAAGCTGTAATTCTGTATCCTGCTTAATTGGCATAAGATTAAGAATTACTATACGAAGTTCCCTGAAATCCTGAGAAAGGGCCCTCTTCTCATCCATCACAAATATGTTTTCTTCTTCCAGCTCAGCTTTAGCCGGTAAATCACTCTGTATTCTAATTGGCATAACAATCCTCCTAACTAATCATGCTTAAGAATTCGTCAATGGAAACCACCTTTATTCCAAGCTCCGTAGCCTTTGTAAGCTTTGAACCGGCTGCCTCTCCTGCAATAACCATGTCCGTTTTCTTACTCACACTTCCTGTACATTTTCCTCCATTGGTAATAATAAGATTTTCCAAATCTTTTCTTCCATAATTATCAAAACTTCCTGTTACAACAATAGTCTTTCCAGAGAGCTTGTCAGATGAAGCCGTTGTTTCCGGCATAACCATATTAACTCCAAATTTTTTCAGTTTGTTAAGAACTTCTCTGTTGTCTTCATCCTGGAAAAAAGAATAAATACTCTCTGCCGTTGTCTGTCCAATATCTGGAATATTAACAAGCTCTTCTGCTGTTGCATTCATAAGCTCATCTATACTTCTGTAATGGCTCATAATCTCTTTAGCTGTTGACTTGCCAACGTTTCTGATTCCAAGGGCTGTAAGAAGCTTATCCGGCGTATTGTTTTTTGAATTATCAATTGCATTAAGAAGCTTATCTGTATTCTTTTCCTTACCAATAATCCCCTTTTCCACAAGCTCATCACGATATTGTTTCAATCCATATATATCAGCATAGTCATTAATATACCCCAGATTAATAAGACTTTCCACATATTTATCGCCAAATCCAACAATATTCATGCAGTTTAAAGATACAAAATATGATACAGTACGTAAAAGCTGTGCATGACATGATGGATTAATACATCTGATATCTGACATATTTTCATCCTTAACCAGCTTATGTCCGCATACAGGACAGACTGTAGATGCTTTATATACCTCTTGGGGCGGTGTTACAAGTCCACAAAGCTTAGGAATAACATCTCCTGACTTCTTAAGAAGATATGTTCCACCGATACCTATCTGCATCTCATTAATATAGTCCTGATTGTGGAGAGTAACCTTTGATACACTTGTCCCACATAATCTGGCTGGTTTGCCGGTAGCTTTATCATACACATGTCCTACAAATGTGAGTTTACCTGTTCTTCCAACATCCTCCTCAATAGACTCCATAACAACTTCTTTTTCTTCTGGAGGATACTTGTAAGCAATATGTCCACTGGAATACTTGCTTCCTGCAGGAAAATCATCTCTGTAACTTATCTGGTCTATCTTAACTACTGCTCCATCAATGTCATATGGAAGACTTCCTCTCATATCCCCAATTTCATCTATGGCAGCAATAACCTCTTCCT
>SAMEA3663175__coassemble_414_pt1 | contig 11626 bp, 8 predicted proteins | sample SAMEA3663175__metabat2_high_PE_014 | metagenome-assembled genome bin SAMEA3663175 (sample SAMEA3663175) | pig gut metagenome | biome: pig gut; feature: pig-associated habitat; material: faeces | place: Denmark | collected 2012 | reverse complement strand
ACATTATCTCCGTCCCTTTCCTGGACATAAGCCACTCTGACCTGAAGATAACTGGTTTTTCCCCATGTCAGTGCTTCATAGGTAACTGAATAACCCTCCTTCTGGGAGCGGATATAATCAAGTGACAGTTTCTCAATATACTCCTCACGGCTTCTATCAGAAACATATTCTTTGGCATAGCTTTCCACAATCTTTGACCAGCAATTATTATTCTTTGCAAAATAACTATCTGTGGATTTGGCACACTCATCTGTACGGAAAGGTGTGACAACATCTGTATCAGGGTCCAACAGGAGAACAGAATAATATTCCATGGCAAGCCCCTCAATAATATCTCGCTGGACTTCCATTTCATTGGTTAGTTTAAGCTGACGTCTCATTTCCGCATCTACATCCCTAAGTCCCACAACAAATGTAATGTTGTTACTATTATCAACAATCTTTACAACACTCATCTCATAATAGGAAATGATTCCTGCCATGCTCCTTCTGAAGCCTAGCTTATAGAGTCCCTCATCTGGGACCCTCTCGTATAATACATCTAATCCAGCCAGTTCTCTTATACGTTCACGGTCTTCTGGGACAACAAATGTATCAATATATTTGTTTAAAACAGAAGAATAATCCCCATTTTCCATCAGCTCGTCAAGAAGCTGTGAACTCATTCCCATTCCATCTGTACGATAAACAGACAAATTACCGGTTTTTCCATCAATTTTAAACAAGCTGCTGTATTCCTTGCTCAATGCTACAGAAATAGTTGACTCTTCCTTGAGAGCTGAATTGGTTCTCTCCACTTCTGCAAGGGCGTCTTCAACTTTCTTCTGTCTGGCAAGTTCCTGCTTCCTTTTCTCATGGACATTCCTGACTCCCATAACAAATCCGTTATTATCACTGTCGGGCTTCATGAACTGGCACTGGATATAGTGGGGATTTTCTTTTGGGTGTGTCCGGAAGTCGATAGCATATGTCTGTTTATCAGTAAGAATCTCTTTTATACCGTCCAACTTACGAACCTGGTCAAACAGGTGCTTGTCTTCTTCCAACACTCCGCTATTAACGAATGCACTCATAATATCTTCGTAGTATCCATTGCCAAAGCTGTCGCCATAGCGTTCACGTAATACCTGCCCCATACGGTAGCAGACAGACTGGCCTGTATCCATATTCACTACAAAAATGTTGTCATAAGGAATAGCAAGTGCCTTAGACAGATTGTCCAGAAACTGTATTCCTTCCTTTGTTCCCTCCATCTTTTTCTCCTTGACGTTAACAGGCTAAAAAGCCCAATATTTTTTTCATTTTACCATTTTTGCCATGTTTTTACAACAGATTCAGACGCACTCTCTACCTGTTATACTTTTAATTCTTCTCTTTGTTTCCTTTTTCCACACAAACCTTGCAATCAGTGCAATAATTGCAGCAAACCTCTTCATATTGTGAAAATCAACAATAATCCGCCACGTTATTCGCACACTTTTGTTGACCTTGCCTAAATACTTTGTTATAATTCTATTTATTATTGAAAAGTGTTAAAGCGTTAAAGTAAAGCGTTGAAATTTTTTGTATTAGGAGAAAGATATGCCAATTACAGAATTTTTGGAAAGAAATGCCAGGTTGTATCCCAATGATGTATGTCTGGTAGAGATTAATCCCGAGATTAAAGAAGACAGAAGGGTTACCTGGAAAGAGTATGAGCTTATTGAACCGAGTCCCAAAACCAGCTACCGCCGTGAAATAACGTGGAGCGTATTTAATGAAAAGGCAAATCGTTTTGCTAATCTGCTGCTGCAGAGAGGAATTAAAAAAGGGGATAAAGTCGCCATCCTGATGATGAACGGTTTGGAATGGCTTCCCATCTATTTTGGTGTGTTGAAAACCGGTGCATTGGCAGTACCGCTGAACTTCCGATATTCCTCTGATGAAATTGAATATTGTGTCAATCTTGCTGAAGTAGATGTACTGGTATTCAGTAATCCTTTTATTGGTCGTGTGGAGGAAATTGCAGACCGAATCAGCAAGGGACGATTACTGATTTATGTAGGAGAAGGTTGCCCAGGATTTGCAGATGATTACAATTCCATGTCTTCAAACTGCTCCAGCCAGTCTCCCGCAATTCCATTATTTGAAGATGATGATGCTGCCATTTATTTTTCCTCAGGAACTACAGGATTTCCGAAAGCAATATTACATAAACACAAAAGCCTTACCCATTCCTGTCTGGTAGAACAAAACCACCATGGGCAGACCAAGGATGATGTATTCTTATGCATTCCTCCCCTGTACCATACTGGTGCCAAAATGCACTGGTTCGGAAGTCTTATTTCAGGAAGCAAGGCTGTTCTACTCAAAGGTACCAAACCTGAGTTTATTTTGGATGCAGTATCTAAAGAGAAATGTACCATCGTATGGCTCCTGGTTCCATGGGCACAGGATATTCTGGAGAGCATTGAGAGTGGTAAAGTACATCTGGAGGATTATGATTTATCCCAGTGGCGTCTGATGCATATCGGTGCACAGCCCGTTCCCCAGAGCCTGATTAAGAAATGGAAACAATATTTCCCTAATCACCAGTATGATACAAACTATGGATTGTCAGAATCCACCGGTCCAGGCTGTGTGCACCTGGGCGTTGAGAATATTCACAAGGTTGGAGCTATCGGAAAAGCCGGATATGGATGGAAAGTAAAAATCGTAGATGAAGCACACAATACAGTGGCAAAGGGTGAGATTGGAGAACTGGCAGTAAGTGGCCCCGGCGTCATGACCTGCTACTATCACGACGAGAAAGCTACCAAAGAAGTTCTGGACAATGGCTGGTTATATACCGGTGATATGGCCCAGGAAGATGAAGACGGATTTATCTTTTTGGTAGACCGCAAAAAGGATGTCATTATCAGCGGAGGAGAAAACATTTATCCCGTGCAGATAGAAGACTTTATCCGTACCAATGAAAAAGTGCATGATGTAGCCGTTATCGGTCTCAAAGACAAGCGTTTGGGAGAAGTTGCAGCTGCAGTTATTGAACTGAAGGAAGGCGTCACCATGACCAAGGAAGAAATGGATGAATACTGCATGCGTCTTCCAAGATATAAGCGTCCCCATGAGATTATATTTGCGGATATTCCAAGAAATCCAACAGGTAAGATTGAGAAACCAAAATTGCGCGAACTGTATGGTGCAAGCAGATTAATTGCAGAACAAAATTTAAGTTGACGGAGGAAAGAAATGAGTGAAGTAAAGATAATGCTGGGCAATGAGGCAATCGCCAGAGGAGCATATGAAGCAGGTGTAAAGGTTTCCACTGCATATCCCGGAACTCCCAGTACTGAAATTAGTGAAAGTATTGTAAATTATCCCGAAATCTATGCAGAATGGTCACCTAATGAGAAAGTAGCAATGGAAGTTGCAATTGGTGCATCTGTAAGTGGTGTGCGTTCCATGGCATCAATGAAGCATGTAGGTGTGAATGTTGCCAGCGACCCCCTCTATACCGTGTCTTATATCGGTGTAAACGGAGGTTTGGTTTTGGTAGCTGCAGACGATCCAGGTCTGTATTCTTCCCAGAATGAGCAGGATACCAGATGTGTAGCCCGTGCAGCAATGGTTCCTGTACTGGAGCCATCTGATTCACAGGAAGCAAAGGACTTTATGAAGTTAGCCTTTGAATTGTCTGAGAAGTACGATACTCCTGTCATTTTAAGAACTACTACCCGACTTTCCCATTCTCAGGGTCCGGTTACTTTAGAGGCCCGGGAAGAACGAGAGGATATTGTATACGAAAGAAACGTAGGCAAGTTTGTCATGATGCCTGGAAATGCAAAACAGCGTCATCTCCATGTGGAGAAGCGTCTTAAGGATATGGCGGAAGATGGCTCAACCATGTCCATCAACCGTATGGAAATAAATGACACCAAAATCGGCTTCATCACCAGCGGAATCGCATACCAGTACGTGAAGGAAGCCTGCCCTGACGCATCTGTACTGAAACTTGGACTGGTACATCCTCTGCCTCGCAAGCTGATTGAAGAGTTTGCCACAAAGGTTGAAACTCTGTACATATTTGAAGAACTGGAACCCGTGTTTGAGGAACAGATTAAATCCTGGGGTATTAAATGTATTGGTAAGGAAATATTTACCGTACAGGGCGAGTACAGTGCAAATATGATTCGCAAGGCCGTGCTGCATGAGGAACTGGATTTAAAAGCTCCTGCACAGGTTCCTGCCAGACCTCCTATTCTGTGTCCAGGATGTCCTCACAGAAGCGTTTACTCAGTGCTTAATAAGTTAAAGATTCATGCTGCAGGAGACATTGGCTGCTACACTCTGGGTGCAGTTGCTCCGTTGAATGTAGTAGATACAACTGTCTGCATGGGAGCAAGTATTTCTACTCTCCATGGAATGGAAAAGGCAAAGGGTAAAGATTACATCAAAAATTGGGTGGCAGTAATTGGAGATTCCACATTTATGCATACCGGTATTAACTCTCTGATGAACATGGTTTACAATCAGGGCACCGGAACCGTAATGATTCTGGATAATTCTACCACTGGTATGACTGGTCATCAGGATCACGCTGCTACCGGTAAAACTCTCATGGGAGAGGTAGTTCCCGCTATTAGCATTTATCATCTTTGTAAGGCAATGGGCATTAAGAATGTTGTTGAGGTAGATGCCTTCGACACAGCTCTTTTAGAAAAAACCATCCGTGAAGAAGTAGCAAAAGACGAGGTTTCCGTTATTATTACAAAGTCGCCTTGCGTTCTGTTAAAAAAGGAAAAGAAGGAAACTCCTAAGGTATGTGTGCCTGTTCCTGAGAAATGCAAGAAATGTGGTATGTGTCTGCGTCCAGGCTGTCCTGCATTGACCAAAAATGAGGACGGAACCATCTTAATTGATCAGACTATGTGCAACGGCTGCGGACTTTGCAAGAGTCTCTGCAAGTTTGATGCCATTGAGACAGTGTAGTATATAGACACCGGAAAGAAAACTTTTGCAGATATGTTATGGAGGTATAAATACAATTATGGAAAATAAAACCAAGAATATTATGATTGTAGGCGTAGGTGGCCAGGGTACCCTGCTTACAAGCCGAATTTTAGGTAATATCACCGTGACGGCAGGATATGACGTAAAGTTGTCCGAGGTACACGGAATGGCACAAAGAGGCGGCAGCGTTGTAACCTTTGTACGTTATGGCAAAAAGGTAGCTGAGCCCATCGTTGAGGAGGGTCAGGCAGATGTACTGATTGCCTTCGAGAAGCTTGAGGCACTTCGCTATGCACATTTTTTAAAGAAGGATGGTGCCATCATAGTTAACGAACAGCGGATTGATCCTATTACCGTTGTAACCGGTGCTGCACAGTATCCTGAGAATATTATTGAAAACCTTGAAAAGGAATACAATGTATACAAAGTAAACGCTATGGAAGAAGCCTTGAAACTTGGTAATTCCAGAGTGTTTAACATCATTGTTCTGGGCGTGGCAGCAAAACATATGGACTTCTCCAAAGAAGCATGGCTTGAAGCTATCGAGAAGACTGTTCCACCAAAAACCGTGGAAATTAATAAAAAAGCATTTTTATTGGGTTACGAAGGCTAAAACTGTAAATAATATTGGGGAGGATACAAAATGATTTGGAATGAAGCAAAAGAATGTATGAGCCGCGATGAAATGCAAAACCTACAGAGTAAAAGACTGGTAAAGCTTGTTGACAGAGTGTACCACAATGTAGAATTTTATCGCAAGAAGATGCAGGATCTGGGTTTGGAACCAGGAGATATCAGAGGAATTGAAGATTTATCAAAACTTCCCTTTACAACCAAAAGTGATTTGAGAGATACCTATCCTTTCGGATTATTTGCAACTCCACAATCTGAAATCGTGCGTATCCATGCATCCAGCGGAACCACGGGAAAGGCTACTGTGGTGGGCTACACCCGTAAAGATATCGATATCTGGGCTGAATGTGTGGCAAGAGCATTTGCGCAGGCTGGTCTGGGCAGGGATGACATTATTCAGATAGCCTATGGTTACGGTTTGTTTACAGGAGGACTGGGAGCTCATTACGGTGCGGAAAATCTGGGTGCAACAGTCGTTCCAATGTCTACCGGTAATACCAAAAAACTCACCACTATGATGAAAGATTTTGGTGTCACTGCTATTGCATGTACACCTTCCTATTTGTTGCATATCGCAGAAACATTAGAGGCGGATGGGGATCTTGACAAAATAAAGCTAAAGGCAGCAATCTGCGGTGCAGAGCCTTGGACAGAACAGATGCGCAAACAGATTGAAGAGAAGCTTCATATCAATGCATTTGATATTTACGGACTCTCAGAAATTATGGGTCCCGGAGTAGCTTGTGATTGTATCTATCACAAGGGTCTTCATGTGTATGAGGATCACTTCCTTCCTGAGATAATTGATCCTGAGACCCTGCAGCCACTTCCTGAAGGTGAGACTGGAGAATTGGTATTTACCACCCTTACAAAGGAGGGCTTACCATTACTTCGATATCGTACCAGAGACTTAACAAGCATCAGATATGATAAGTGCGAATGTGGAAGAACTCTGGCAAGAATCAGCAGATTCAAAGGCCGTTCCGACGACATGCTGATTATTCGCGGTGTCAATGTATTCCCTTCCCAGGTGGAAGCTGCATTGCTTGAGATGGGTGAAACTGCCCCTCACTACTTGCTGATAGTTGATCGTGTGAACAATCTGGATACTCTGGAAGTCCAGGTAGAGGTTGAAGAAAAATTCTTCTCCGACAAAATCAGCGAGTTAGAAAATCTGACCAACAAAATTGCCCATACCATTCAGCAGGCAATCGGTCTTGCAGTTAAGGTAAAACTTGTAGAGCCGAACACAATTCAGAGAAGTATGGGTAAAGCCGTACGTGTAATTGACAACCGTAAACTTGTGTAAACAGACAAAGCGTGACAACACGCGGAATGGAGGTTCCTATGTTTATTAATCAGTTATCTGTATTTATTGAAAATAGAGAAGGACGTCTGGAACAGGTTCTGGACATCCTGAAAGAAGAAAAAATTAATATTATTTCCCTGTCTCTAGCAGATTCCAGTGATTTTGGATTGCTCAGAATGATTGTTTCAGACAGTGAAAAAGGCAAAAATGCACTAAAAGCAAAGGGCTTTTCTGCAATGCTGACACCAGTATTGGCAGTGAAATTGTCTCATCAGGTTGGACAGCTGCAGGTGCTTCTGTCAGAAATCTGTTCAGCAGGTATCAATATCGAATATACTTATGCCCTGGCTACAGGTAATGACGATGCTTCTATTGTTATCAAGGCTGCCGATATGGATAAAGCTGTAGAAGTGCTGGAAAAAACAGGCGTAGAATTGATTTCTGCGAAAGAATTATGATAATTGATTTTCACACACATATTTTCCCGGACGCAATAGCAACAAAAACCATTGCCAAGCTTGCATCAGTTGCAAACATAGCAGCCTCAACTGATGGAACCATAAATGGACTTATGGAATCAATGAACCGGGCAAATGTAGACATATCAGTGATTCAACCTGTAGTTACCAAACCTGAACAGTTTGAAACAATTAACCAGTTTGCACAGAGTATTAATGAAAAATATAAAGGCAGATTAATATCCTTTGGAGGAATTCACCCTGATTGCGAGGATTATAAGCATAAATTAAATCAAATTAAAGAATCAGGTTTTCTTGGCATTAAAATTCATCCGGATTATCAGAAAGTGATGATTGATGATGTACGTTACATGAACATTATCGAATATGCCGATGAACTGGATTTAATAATTCTTACCCACTCTGGAATTGATATGGGACTTCCCGATCCGGTTCACTGTCCTCCTGACAAAGTACGAAAGGTACTGGATAAACTAAAACCCAGGAAGATGGTCCTGGCACATTTCGGTGCCTGGAATCAGTGGGAGGAAGTTTATGAGTATCTGGCTGGCGAGAATGTCTATCTGGATACTGCTCTCACCTTTGATTATATTGAACAGGATATGTTCATGAAAATATTAGAAAAACACGGCAGTGACAAAATCCTGTTTGCAACAGATTCGCCTTGGAGTGATGCGGCAGAAGGGATCAAAGCGGTGAGAAATTTGCCTATTTCACAGAATGTAAAAGATGACATACTTTGGAATAATGCCATGAAATTATTACAAATGAAAGGATAACAAAATGATAGTAAAAATTCTCTTCCTGATTCTGTTCTTTTTAACTATGGTAGGTGTAGGTGTCTATTCCAGAAAACACGCTACCAATGTAAATGACTTTGTTCTGGGCGGAAGATCTGTAGGTCCCTGGCTGACAGCATTTGCCTACGGCACATCTTATTTTTCAGCAGTTGTGTTTGTGGGATATGCCGGTCAGTTTGGATATAAATATGGAATTTCCGCCACATGGATTGGTATTGGCAATGCATTGATTGGCTCCCTGCTTGCATGGGTTATTCTGGGCAGAAGAACCCGTGTTATGAGCAAACATCTTTCCGCTGCAACCATGCCGGATTATTTTGGAAAGCGCTATGATTCCAAAACTTTGAAGATTGTAGCAAGTGCTATTGCTTTTATCTTTTTGATTCCATATACAGCATCTGTATACAATGGTTTGTCACGACTTTTTGGAATGGCTTTCGACATTCCCTATTCTATGTGTGTCATCGTAATGGCTGCCCTGACTGGTGTATATGTTATTCTGGGAGGCTACATGGCTACTGCAATCAATGACTTTATTCAGGGTGTCATCATGCTTTTCGGTATCATGGCAGTTATTGTTGCCGTGCTTAACGGACAGGGCGGTTTCTATGAAGCGGTGATGAATTTGGCAGAGATTGAGAGTGATGTTCCTTTGACCATGGGACAGAAGGGTGTGTTTGCTTCCTTCTTCGGTCCTGATTTACCAAATCTAATAGGTGTTGTAATATTGACATCTTTAGGTACATGGGGACTCCCTCAGATGGTACATAAATTCTATGCAATTAAAGACGAGAAATCCATTAAATCAGGAACCATTATTTCTACCTTCTTCGCCATTGTAGTATCCGGCGGATGCTACTTTTTAGGCGGTTTTGGCAGATTGTATGACACTCCTGCAATCTATTCTGAAAGCGGCAAGATTGTGTACGATGCAATTATCCCTGCTATGCTTTCCACCCTTCCCGATATTCTGGTTGGTGTTGTAGTGGTATTGGTATTGTCAGCATCCATGTCTACATTATCTTCTCTGGTATTAACTTCCAGTTCTACTCTGACACTGGATTTACTCAAGGATAATATTATCAAGGATATGAATGAGAAAAAACAGCTGCTCATCATGAGAATTATGTTGGTATTTTTTATCGTTGTCAGTGTAGTAATTGCCCTGGACCCTCCAACCTTTATTGCCCAGCTCATGGGAATTTCCTGGGGAGCACTGGCAGGAGCATTCCTTGCACCTTTCCTATATGGTCTATACTGGAAGGGAGTTACTAAAGCAGCCGTTTGGGCAAGCTTTATCTGCGGTGTGCTTTTGACGCTATCTAACATGTTCCTGAAATTTATTGCTTCCCCTATCAATGCAGGTGCCATTGCAATGATTGCCGGCTTGATTATTGTTCCTGTTGTAAGTCTGATTACTCCTAAAATGGACAAGAAAAAGCTGGATTCCATCTTTTCTTGTCTTGACGAAACTGTTACTGTCAGCAGGAAAAAATCTATTGAAGAATAATTTCTTCCTTCATTTTGTTTTGTAAATTAAACAGGAGTAAGTATACTTTGCAGTACACTTACTCCTTAATTCGAGGCATAAATAAGTATCAAAAAAAGACACCTACAGCAAAGTAAGTGTCTTAAACCACATTATCATAATCTCATTTTAAAAGATCTTCATTCAGAAGGAATTGTTCTATCCCAACAGCCATTCCCGATACAACTTAAACAACAGTACCGATTTACCGCTTCTGCGAAGTCCCGTGATGATCTTAATACGTCCATTATCCTTCTTTGAAATAATCTTTTTCAAATATTGCTCTCTCGGATACATTTAGACACCTCACGATTTATTTGCGGTTATCTGCATTTTCCGTAATTATTTCCAATAAATCCTCATCGTATTCCTCCATGTAAATGATTGGCAAATTATAAAATTTTTTATAAATTGGCAAAAAATGCCCTACACCATCTCGGTCTGGTAGGAATCTCAATCAGACGTTTAAACACACTGTTGGAGTTTTCCACTGAATTTGTCAAAAAGAAAGGCATCTGTACACTTTCATGAACAGATGCCTTTCTCAAGGCTGTTTTTTTACAGCCCCTTTTTCTGGCAAAGAGAGAGTGTGTTATCACATAAATCTTAACTTCCAGTAGAAGTTAAGAGTATAAATTATTCTGATGCACGATACGTCAGATTATTTTATCCTGTACCTTCTGTTATTACAACCTAGTACATCGTTTCGTAAATACTGGCATGAGAAACTAGTCTGATGTAATAAGCCCATAAACGACGAATGGCTGAGGCAGAGAAGTCCTCTGCCTCAGGCTGAAATTCCACCTCAAACTGAGGTTTAATAACTAATGGAACAAGGAAATCATCAACCTTGATACCGAAGATTCTGCTTAAGAAAAACAGATTCTCAATATCTGGAAGGTTGTGTCCGTGACGCCACTTGTTAATCGACTGAACCGAGAGCCCCATGATTCCACCGAGTTCTTTATCTGAAAGTCCACTCTCATCAATCATTTTACTAATTTTCTTGCCTGTGGCATCCATATCGATGCCGAAAATATTCATACCATTCCATACCATATGCATATTACTCCTTTGTTGTTTCCGCAAGTTCCTTTGTATATTGATATAACTCATCATTAATCATTAAAGCACTTGTCATTTTATAAATGTCATTTTTCCCAGAATCTACTCTTATCAATGAGTAATATCGTGCAAAAGAATCCGGACTTTCTTCAAGATTCTTATAAACCTGTTCCCAGTCTGTCTTTCTTATCAAAATATATCTATTATGATCAATAATCCATCTATACTTTTCACTTGCTGATTTACCTAATAACTCTGTAAACTTCGGTTCATTCAAAATTTCATCAAGATTTTTTCTTGATACACCTAGTGATTTTGCAAGACCTGGACGTACCGTATCCCCAGTTTCATATCCCATAAGATCATCTAAATCATTTATGTCATATTTTTCATATAATTCAGAAAGTTCCTCTATTTTTCTATCCATAAGTTGGCCAAAGGTTTCTGCTACATCCTGTTTTGCAGCTTGTTCAACCTGTTCTTGCGTAACATTTTTTCCTTTTAAGTTAATTTTAATTTGATCTGATTCAGCCTTTAAGTACTCATCGATAACCAAATCAACATCAATTTTTTCAGCTAATCCCTTCCTAAGTGCCACTCTAATGTCTTCTATCGGAACATATCTATCGACCTTCTTATTCTGGGCTCCTGCAAATCCAACCTGTGCAAATAAAGTCCATATGCTATATGGGTGCTCTTCTTCCTGGTTTATCTTTAATGGATCTGCACAATTCTTATCCTTAAGATGAAGCTTCGCATCCATGATTCTTTTTACAAACTCTTCATAATTCGTATTTTCATCATTTTTATAATTGACATATTT